>Ga0325410_1000090_pt1 | contig 85222 bp, 41 predicted proteins | sample PopdelMetagenome_16_FD_206182 | JGI IMG/M metagenome (GOLD analysis project Ga0325410, IMG submission 206182) | Populus deltoides microbial communities from Bellville, Georgia, United States - Xylem-PdIQD-R3 | ecosystem: Host-associated > Plants > Phyllosphere > Stem > Wood/Secondary xylem... | reverse complement strand
TTAAAAACTTCTGTTGGTGACCCGCAACTAACAAGAATGGAGTCGCAATCACCTCGGACCTGAACATCTAAATATTTGAATATTAAATTGCCCATCTCCCTTGAATAAGAAATTAACATGCTTCGGTTGGCGGGGCTATTCTTATGTAGTTTTATTCTGAGGAGATTTTTTACAATTTCATGCGGTGGTGCCCTGTTAATTGATCGAGTTCGTGCGATTTTTAAATGCCTTGGCAGCGGGACTGGTGCATTGGGGAGGTTCAAAGGATCAGCGGTTCTTATTTCTTAATGCCGGCGATCACGTACGGGAACGCGTGTCATTTAAGATGTGTTTAGCGATATGATGCATATTATTTTTTAATTAATTTTCAAAATTATAAAAAATATATTTTTAAAAAATATATTAAATCAACCATAAAGTCAGTGGTTTGGTCACGACAGGTGCTTTTGTTACTGGGAAGGATTAGTAGTTTACGGGCTATACCTGTAATTTTAAACAATCTGGCAAGCTTATTGTTTGATGGCTTGTATTTCTGATTCCATGGAGTTTTATGCTATACTCAGTTTTATTCCTATTACATTGAAAAAAAGCTAACTCCTGTACAGATTACCTAGCAGCATATAAGCCCGCCAACTGACAGGTTACGTTTCCTTTTCTGTCAGCTGTCACATGACAATCGACAAGTTTGTTGGTAGAACTAAGGCGGGAAAGAGGGGTATTTTTCTAATTTTGTTCGCCATTGCCGCCGCCTGCGTCTGATTTTCTTCTGGTTAATGTGTCGTTTTGGACATCCAAATCCCATTTTAACGGCAATGGTTAGCTAGGAACACAGAACTCAAAGCAAGTATCTTTATGCCTAAGCCTAACTGCTAAAACAAATCATAGTCCAGGGTTTCAATCTCTTGCCTTTCCTGTCCTATGCAGAGGCGCCATGCGCGACCCAGTTGTCTCTTCTCTTGTTAAGCATGTAATTTATGGCAAGAAGTTCGCTGGGAGTTGCTTTCAGCCCATTTTTTTATAGTCAGGGCCTTGCTTCAAGGCACAGTCCAACCTTTCCGCATTGACTTGTAGATAGAAAATTTGTCGCAGTATTTGTTTTGATGTTTTCTTGTAGGATTATCTCGTTTGATGGTTCAAAGCGTGTGGTTTCTTATATTTTTTAAAGTTCTTTACTGATCTTGGGTTATGGAGTTTAATAAGCAGTTAATAAGAATTTTATGAATTTTTAATTTGCTTTTAAAACTAATGTATATAAATTCTGTGGGTGCAATCTGATTTGAGAATACCACGTAGACGTTAAAAAAAAAAAATCATCCACAATCTAGAAGACAAGAGGCACCTCCTTGGCTGCAAGACCCACAATTTTGGCGAGCAGTATCGCCTGCGGAAAACATACATACCTAATCCCTTGGCAAGGAATATTATCTCCTGAAATTAATTAATGATATATTGGGGCTTTATCTAACAAGATAAAGCCCCAATTTACGAGATTTCTTCAAACAATTCAGGCGAAATAGGGTGGTTCGAAAACATGGGTTTTCTTCACTGTCTGTTAATTTTCTCACCAGGAAGCCTAGAAATTACTTAGGAGTGTAATTATAGTTGTTTTTTAAAAAACTTTTACTGAAATATATTAAAATAATTTTTTTTATTTTTAAAAAATTAGTTTTTAAGATTAATATATCAAAACAATCCAAAATATAAAAAAATTAATTTTTAATAAAAAAAATTTTAATTGTTAAAGAACACGAAAAACGCTCTATAATAAATTTGTAATTTACAATCAAGATTGGGTCAAAGGAAAGTTTTGACATGACAAGATTTGATAAAAATAATTGCAAACCATTTAAATTAAGAAAGATCCACAATTTTATTTAAATATATATATATATATATGTATGTATAATTTAAGTAACGAAGATCCCGACTATGCCCGAAAGATAATTTGGCCAAATTATTAATTATTTGAAAATTTTGAAAAATCTTTTCACCTAATACTAATATAAATGGGATAGTTCATCCAGCCATGATTACCTCTTACATCATGGTCAGTTGATCTACTTTTAAAATAGGGTTTTAGCACTTATTTGGCACGTGAAACTACTCAGTTGCATCCACTTACATGTGTTATGGTGGTGTCCAGTATTGCAATTTAATTGTATTTTTAAAAATAAAATTAATTTAATTTATATTTTTTTCTTGTCTGATTTATTAACATTAAAAATAAATTTCTAAAAATAAAAATATGTTATTTTAATATAATTTAAAATAAAGAATACTTTAACAAACAGAAAAGCTGATATGTGACGCATCGCGTTGCAGACCAATAGTTAATAGCCTGTTAAGTATAATCAATTAGCGCTGAATATATAGTTGCAACTCGCAATTGGGGGAAGATGCGGACCTACACCTAACCTCACTGGGACCCATCCTTCACACGTATCTCTCACCAACGTGCCACGCTTCCAGTCAATCTCTTTGGTGCGTTTTGCTGTTGCTTCTGTTTTGGACTGATCCTATGGATTGTTTATTTAGCTCCTTGTTCCTATCACTAGCTCCTAACTCGAATCAATTTCGTTTATAGTAAAAACTTCTTTTTTTTTATCCTTGTCTTTTTGCACGTTCCATGTCTGACTTATGCTCCGTCGTCCATATTTAGTTTTTTTTTTTATTATTATTATTATTAAGAAGAATAACTTTTCTCTATGTATAATTAAAAAGAAAATCACAGTTTGAGTGGATATAACTTCTATTTATTATTGTATTTCAAAAATATTTTTTTAAAAATATAATTTTTTTATTTCAAGTTAATATTATTTTAATATTTTCAAATTATTTTGATGCGCTAATAATAAAAAAAAACTTTAAAAAATAAAAAATATATCATTTTAATCTTATTAACTTTTTTTAATTATTGCCTTTGGGATTAAGTTTTAGAAGTCTTGGTCTTCGAATTCGTAATCACAGCACAAAAACTCAACTACAAACTTAAAGTAAATGTAATTCTCGATAGTCAATGTATTTCACTTTAATTTATTTTTTATCATGTCATGTTGTTCTAACAAAATATTTGTGCGGTCTAGAAGAGTGGTTAAAAAAACAATTACATATGAAGGCCAATAATTATTAAGAAAGAAATTAATCTATGATGAATTCGTGAAAAACTCTAGGATGAATTTGGATTTTCCAATATTATTTTCCACCTTGTAGTCCGCAGACATTACCAAGAGAATAACTCTTTCCAGAACAAATTAAATAAAATAAATCACAGACTATATTTTTTTAAAATAGAATATTGCTTGAAAATAAAACGAGAAAGGTGTTTTTTTTCTTTAACTTCTGACATAAAAGGAACATCATTGTGTATTTAGAGTATGTTTATTTTTATATTTTAAGAGTATTTTTTAAAAAAAAAATTATTTCAAATTAATTATTTTATATTTTCATATTATTTTGATATATTGGTATTAAAAAATATTTTTTTTATGTTTTCGAATTATTTTTCAATTCATTTAATGTTTTGTGATGTTTTTAAATATTTTAAAGGAATAACAAACAATGTCATTGTTTTCTATTTAAAAAAAAAATGTATCCAATAAATATATTTTCATAGTTCTCTATAAAAAAAAAAACATACCTAGAATAATTAAAAAACTGAGATTGAAAGGAAAAAAAACCATTTTTTTGAAAGTGAACATAATTTTTTTGTTCCTGTATTCTCTGTAAACAAATTTCACGTATTTACATCTTCGACGCCAGGATAAGAATGAAATTTGTCTCCTTTCTGTAACCAAATGTGATTTTTATTTGGTACACTCAACTTTCCATTTTGTGCATCACTAGATATAACCCGTGTCATGCCACGGGTCGGGCCAATTTTTTTCAATGCAAAAAAAAAAAATGATATTTAAGCCCTGACAACACGTTTTACAGAAGTATGAAAAATATATTATTTAGGCAATAAACTTGACTGTGATTAATAAACTGGTTTCATTTAATTATAAAACAAAAACAAAAAAATGATACTAAATGGACTAAATTAAAAAAAAATCATGATAACATGCATAAAAATAATGATTGCATGTAAAAAAAATACAACACTCAGTTCCTAGACAGTTTAACACTTAAAAACATAAAAAAAAAAATAATAAAAGCAACTCGAGTCAACCGTATTATCATACCAAACTCACAATTCATGTAGTGAGATCGAGATAATCTCATATGAAACAAATAAAAAAATAACTATGCACAATCACTAATAATCCAGTTATAGAATGGTGAAATAAAAAAAAATATCAAATAAGATAAAAAAAACACATCAGCAAACCCACACATATCCTCCAAACTCCACGAGTTAAATCATGTAGACGGGATAATCAAGTGAAAGGCAAAATAAGAAAAATATAAAGCCCAATTCTAAAAGCAACTTAATGATGAATGAAAAAAATCTTGAATAGTAAATCTTAATTTCTAATAAATCTAATATTTAAGGATCAAATTTAAAAATAAAAAAGGCATTAAAAATGATATAAAAAATATTGATGTCAATACGCCCATCGTATTTATTTTATGTTCAATTTTGGTCCATTTGAGCTTTAATTGTTATACATCAATATATTTTTATTTTATTTTGCTAAATCAAAGATCAACTGAGTGTCATAATCTTTTATTGACACTGCAAGAACCCTATATTAGTCAACCACAATAAAATACCAAGTTAAATCCTAGATAAATACAATGTATAATGATCAAATTAAAAAAAAAAATTGAATGATTGAAAAGAAAACACTAACTCTTCCTCTAACCGTGTAAATCACTCCATAATTTTATATAAAAAATGACCGAACATTTGATATAGATTTAAATTCAATTACCATAGCTCAAAATTTTTTAAATTAATATAATTAAATTTTATTTTACCAAATTAAATATTAATCAACGATAAAATATTTTTTTAATAATATAAAATTCCCGCGTAACTATCAAGAATAATTTAAAATCAATACAACATTATAAAACCAAATAAAAAGAAAACAAATCACGGGACCGATGTGAAAAAATCACAGGGATCAAAATAAAGAGGAATCGTTGTTGCCATCCACATTGATTCCTCTCATTGGTCACAGTGAATCACCAAGTCATCTTATTTTTTCAACAATGATAATTTAAAATCCACCCTGGACTATCAGCGGGGCAAGCCGCCGCCACTCGGTGCCTTTTCGATACATGTCAGACCGTCTGTTGTCAAAATAGTTTGAGTTTTCAAATGAACGGCGGAGATTAATGTGACAAAGAATATAAAAAAATGAGATAAATAAGGTTCGCCAACAAGGAACGGCTATTTTCTAATGGGATGGATACTGATCCTCCTTTTTCGTTGATATATTTTTGCATTTTTAAAATATTTTTTTACTTTAAATTAATTTTTTTATATTTTTAAATTATTTAAATATACTATATCAAAAATATTTTTTTAAAATAAAAAATATATTATTTTAAAACATTCTCAAATAAAAAATAACTTTCACATTTCCAAACACTTATAATTCTCCGGTGGACAAGACACCTATTTTCAAAATTGCTTCGAGCTTTTTAAGGATATGGCTGGCACGTGGCTGTCATCTTCTGGACCACGTTATCAGAGAGGCGTTGATGTGGGGCTCAAAACATTTATATATACCACGTGATTGGTATCTGATGAGGAGCCACGCGATTATGGTATTCACTCTACCTTGCCGCAGAGAGCGTGGCCATGAAGAGAGGTGCGCAGTCACGGGATTATTAACACGCAGTCGGTCATGGCCGCCACCGGCCAAATGAATGAATAATCTCCATGTAACGGTAAGAGAGAAAAAGAAATAAGAAAAACCGGGTTAAAAAATTCAACATGTATTAAGAACATGGAAAAAAATAGTATATGTTCATGGCTATATTTAGTATGATTTTGTAAATTAATTTAAATTATTTTTTAATCTTTTGATATATAAAGAAATTCTAAATATATTTGGTTATAAATAACTTTTAATTTAAATAAAGTTTATTAAATTGATTTAAAATATTTATTTTATAAAAAATTAAACTTTTTACTTATATTATTATTTTTTGTTTAAAAAATTGTTTTAAACCATTTTTTATTAACACATACTTCTAACTTAAAATTATTTTAACTTATTTTTATTATGAATTATTTATAAAAAAACAGTATCTTAAATCACAAGTCAATATCAAATATGATTGAGTTTTAAGAGATGGTACATCAATTAAGAATTGTCAACAAGGCACTATTAGAATTTGATTGCACTCTATTGCCAGTACGACCTAAAAATATATTGATGTGATTTTGATAAATTTTTATTTTAAAATATATATATATATATATATATATATATATATATTCAATACAGACACATAAAAAAATTTATTTATTTAAAAAATATTTTTAAAATACAAAAATAAAAATTATTATAATCAACATCATATTCAACAAGAATAATTTATTTAAAACCTTAAGAAATAACTTAATTAATCAGATCTTAAGTTTGTTTCTTAATAATCATAAATTCGAGTTCTTTCATTATTATTATTATAGTTTTAAATAGTCGTTAATTTTAGGGCTAGTAAAATTATTAAGATATACACAAATTAATTCAATTATTTATATTAATAAAATAATAATAATTTATTTAAGTCTTGATGTGATCCCAGTCTCTACTTGATGTTTCGATTTGAAAATGGGGTCAAGGACCGTCTGCGAGGCACAATTAATTGAGTACTTTGAATTTAAGGGACAGGAGCCTTCAAATGATCACCGGAGGCCCCAATGGTGACCACTTCTGGTTTATTTAGCAGGAAAGAATTACGCTATAAACTTTTAGCAGAAGCCTATAATAGCACCAAAAAAGAAAAGGCTAGCCGACAGTCACTTTGCAAAAATTAAGTACACTTATCTGATTTTATAAAAATAAAAATAAAAATATATACACAATATAATTAAAAAAACATGAAAATCATCAATACATGTATCTCATCATCATGAAATTGAATTCAGTTAACACCTTCAACCCCGATGTCATAAGAAATGAAAAGTAATTTTAGTGGATATTTGAGATAGTAGTAATAATTATATTTTAAAATATTTTTTATTTGAAAATAAAATAAAATAATAGTTTTTTAAATATATTCTTAATAACAACACATCAAAATAATTAAAAAAATACTAAAAAAATTAACTCCAACAAAAAAAACTTAAAAATATTTAAAAACTCCGATTCAAACATGGGTCAAGCACCCCTTAAAGCGTTTGTTCTTTCATTTAAAAAAACATTTTTAATTTTTTAATTTTAAATTATTTTTTATAACAGTTTTGGATCATTTTGATATATAAATTTTAAAAAATAAAAAAATTTATTTTAATATATTTTAAAATAAAAAAATACTTAAAAAAAAACTGCCAACCACTATAATAGATAAAAGGAAGCTGATTTAAGAAATTTTCAATTAGAGAAATGAGAATAAAAGGAAATAATCATCATTTAAATAAACGTAGCAAGAACACATCTGCCCCGCCAGGCAGCGCAGCAGCGCCCATCCACCTTTATTAAAAAAAACTCCTAGTAATCTCGTTATCTAGCCCACAGGAGTATCTCAGTTCTTTAGGTCCTATGTTTTTTGCAAGTGGAAGTGGGACCCAATCCACCAAAAAAACAAATAAAAAAAGGGCCAAAAATAGCAGTCACATACCGGTTAATCCAAATACTTATCGCAACAACACAACAAATTATCATTTAATCACTGTGTGTGGTTAGCACATTCAGACATAATTTGTTTCAAAACTGTCCCAAAAAATAAAAACAATCCACCACTCATAATGTCGTATCCATATAACTAAAATAAACCTGGGTGTACTCTAAGATAGATTCCCTTCCTTCCCCTTTCGGGTCTGGTTCAGACAACCAAACTGACGGTTAAAGCCAAAAACACCAACGTCTTTCTCTTCAAGTCTCTACTCTAATTGCTATATGAGCACGAGATGATCCTCCTCTATTCTAGGCAGCAAAAAGACAATATAGAAACCCCAAAACGACATCTTTCTGATCACTAGGATTTTAAAGGCAGAGCATGAAGAAAATGCTGCACCGTGAAGGAGAGGAAATGACAGGCTCCGGTGACAGTACGGTGATTGTAGGAGTCAAGCTTGACTCAATGAGTAGAGAGTTGTTGACTTGGGCTTTGGTCAAAGTGGCTCAACCTGGAGATACTGTTATTGCTCTTCATGTTCTAGGTAGTAATGGTAAGTGAAACTTTGAACTTGAACTGATATTGTTTTTGGTTTTTTGTATTGGTGGTCTGATTTTGGTGATTTGGTGAAATAGAAATTGTGGACCGTGAAGGGAAATCTTCGCTTCTCTCGCTTGTTAAAGCCTTTGACTCTGTTCTTGCTGTTTATGAAGGTTTCTGTAACTTGAAACAGGTTGGTTTCTGGTTTATTACATTAATTTAAACTTGTATTCTTTCATTTTCTGTATATATGGCATGCGTGGTTTTGCTATTTAAAGTGATGTGATTTTATTGCCATCTGTTTGGTTGATGAGAAAATGAAAATTCTCGAGTAAATGTTCGTTGACAAGTTAGAAAAATTGGAGAGTTTGGGGGGTTTTAATGGGATGAGTGTTGCAGGTGGATCTCAAGCTCAAGATATGCAGAGGTTCTTCAACTCGAAAAATTTTAGTCAGGGAAGTAAAATCTTATGCAGCAACGAAGGTTATAGTTGGAGCTGCCAAGAATCATCCTTCAATTTGGTCATCAACATCTGTGGCCAAGTATTGTGCTAAAAAGCTACCAAAGGATTGTTCTGTTCTTGCTGTCAATAATGGGAAAGTTGTTTTTCAAAGGGAGCGCTCTCCAAATACTAGTGGTAACTTTTTATTGTTTATTGGAGCTTTATCCCATTTTAATTTCTCTCTTATGGTTTTTTCCTCAATTTTCTGGGTGCAGTAGTAAACAATTATGTAATTGTTTCAGGAACACAAGATCATAGTAAGAGTTTGCTTAGTGTCGTTCACCGTACGATTTCCTCTGAGAAGAAATCCAGAGAATTGAATGAAAGTGGTGCCAATGGGGGCTCTAAGGATGATCAGGACAATGACCAGATTTTGGAGAAGGCCTTAATGAAAGCTCGTTCGAATAGTCTGGAAAGTATCATGAAAGAGAATTGCTCAGTTTGTGGGTCGGCTACGATATCTGCTGATGATTCAAGTAATGAATCTGCAGAAGCATCCTCCAGTGATAATGGAGGTGATGACAAGTCTTTAGCTCTAGTTCCGGTACCAAGGCTAGAGGAACCCACGAGTTCAGTTTCCACATTAATTAGACAAGTGCCTGAATTAAAACCTGGTTGGCCACTGCTCTGTCGTGCAGTTTTACCAGATCAAAAAGAATCAAACATATCCTTGGTAAGACAGGTCTGTGTGGTTCAGTGGGAGCAGCTCTCATTATCCACTGTCAATTCCGATCATAAACAGGATGGTTCTGATAAGGGTGAAGATAAATTCGATTTAGATGGAGAAAGTGGTGCAATTGTTGCAGTTGGAATGGAGACAGCGACAGCCCCGCATACTCCTCACCACAATTCAAGAAGTCCACCAAAAGAATTGGAGGGTCTTCATGAGAAATACTCAGCAACTTGCAGATTATTTCAGTACCAAGAACTTCTCTCAGCTACATCCAATTTCTTGGCTGGTCTGTTTCCTTGTACAAATAGAAATTCAAAGCAACTTCAGTTTCTTTTTCGCCATCATGTGATTTATCCGATCTTTTTATTTTGTCTTTCAGAAAATTTGATTGGTAAAGGGGGCAGCAGTCAGGTTTATAAAGGTTGCCTTTCTGATGGCAAGGAACTTGCTGTGAAAATCTTAAAGCCATCTGAAGATGTGTTGAAGGAGTTTGTTCTGGAAATTGAGATCATCACTACCTTACATCATAAGAACATCATTTCTCTCTTGGGGTTCTGTTTTGAGGACAAAAATCTTCTCTTAGTTTACGATTTCCTACCAAGAGGAAGTCTTGAAGACAACCTTTATGGTAATTGATTAAAAATTCTCTCTTGATCAAATAATAGTCAATCCCTTAATTAGTTTCTAAATAAACTGTTTAAATCTTTCAATCTTTCCCGTGCTTATTTATTTAGGTAATAAGAAGGACCCACTTACATTTGGTTGGAATGAAAGATATAAGGTGGCTTTAGGAGTCGCAGAGGCCTTGGATTATCTTCATAGCTGCAGTGCTCAACCTGTGATCCACAGAGATGTTAAATCATCAAATATACTATTATCTGATGATTTTGAGCCACAGGTGATCGATGCATTTTCAACTCTTCATCTTCTCCTACAATAGTTTACTCTCTGGGTTTGTAAGTTCTGAAGCTTTCCTGGTATTCTCAGCTCTCTGATTTTGGACTTGCTAAATGGGCACCAACCTCTTCGTCTCATACAATCTGCACTGATGTTGCTGGAACTTTTGGGTATGTTATTTCTATTGCCACACCATTGATGTTACTATTAAGTTTTGTCTTTCTTGTCTTTTCATTTCAAAGAGTTAATATTATGATTTTGATTGTCTTGTGGATTTTAACTTTGATGAACTAAATAATAATTTATTCCACTAGTTGGTTACTAAGAATAGATAATTGCTGCAGTTACTTGGCTCCTGAATACTTCATGTATGGCAAGGTTAACAAGAAGATTGATGTTTATGCATTTGGTGTTGTACTCCTTGAGCTTCTTTCGGGGAAAAAGCCAATAAGCAATGATCTTCCAAAGGGCCAAGAGAGCCTAGTTATGTGGGTATGTCCTTTGCTACTCGTTGAATTAACTTAGCACTGGATTTTTACATCTGGATTTTGTCTCTGAAAATCACATGCATTTGCTCGTCCAGGCAAAACCGATCCTAAACGGTGGAAAGGTTTCCCAATTGTTAGACTCAAGCTTGGGTGATAGCTATGATCTTGATCAGATGGAGAGGATGGTTTTAGCTGCCACTCTGTGTGTAAAACGTGCCCCCCGAGCTAGGCCTCAAATGAGCCTTGTAAGGCATTTCTGTATTCTCTTTGTTCATCATGATATGCCTGCTTATCTCTCACCACTCACGATGCATTACCTCAATTACAGCATCATTAGCTCCGAAGTGTACTTGTTAAACATGAACAGTTTACCTGTTGCATTTCCTGGTGTCCTGTTCAAGAAAATAATTTGTTCATTTTTTTGGTTCAATAAGGTTGTGAAGCTCCTCCAAGGTGACGCGGAAGCGACCAAGTGGGCAAGGTTGCAAGTTAACGCTGCAGAAGAATCTGACGTGTTGGATGATGAAGCATGTCTGCGTTCTAATCTCCTGTCCCACCTTAACCTTGCATTGCTTGATGTTGAGGATGATTTGCTCTCCTTGAGCAGCATTGAGCACAGTATATCATTGGAGGATTACTTGGCAGGTGGAGCCGCTCATCAAGCTTAGACTAACCAACACCATTACTGGCAGGTGAAATGCAAGTAGAACTTGTTCACTCCCTGCAATTCTTTTGTCTATACATCCTTTTGGTTTTTACATTTCTTGTTCAGTTAGGTTTGTGTTCTTCTTTGGGTTGCTGACAGACGGGTTTTGGATGCGAGGCTGTTTGTGGTGTGTCCTCCTCCTTCCCTTTAGCGGTCATAATGTAGCCACCAACTTGTTGGGACGGTTCTTTCCTTTTTACCTCAAAGGTGTCGGTGATTGATCTAAATGGATCAAGATTGTAATTTTTTATAATGGTTGATGATGATGATGATTTTACTGTAACACTGAACGTTTTCTGATAAAGTGAGACAGTGAGCACAAAAAAAGCCATTGCTCCTGGTGTCTTAAAAATGGTTAAATAGAATAGATTTTGATTAACATGCTTGTTTGTTCCCTGATTTGCTTGTGTTTGTATCTGCTGTCTAACCAGTCCAAGCTAATTAGATTGATAGTCTTTTCTTCTGGGACTTTGTGACTCACAAAATGCTTGTATGGTCCATCCATTTGGAATTTCATGACAAAATGCTCATGTGGGATGGGTCCTTGAGAGTCTCTGTCATCCCTCTCCAGTGCCATTATGGTTGCATTGCCTCGGTAATGTCCTTCCGTCACGGCCTCAGATTCCCTTTCTCATCTCTCATCACCGTCATTCAATTGCATCCTCAATTTCCCCTTCCTTCATGGCACTAAGCTAAAAGTGGAGTTCCAGTCACAGTCATGGGCTCATAACCAAGTCCAGAACATCACCTGTTCACTTGCCGTTTCCACCAGCACCATGTTTATGACACCAACACAGCTGAGGCTTTGAAGGAATCCAGAGGGTGAGAAACGTTGGAAAGATTTTACCTATGAATAGACTGTCTGATCTTGATCCCTGTCCCTGACGAAACTCGCCCTTGAAATCATCCCTGTTCTCCACCTTCCACTTCTGCAAAGGCCTATCAATTGCACAACAAGATACAGAACAGTACTGTATGAGCAAAATAATTAGCCTCCTTTTCTCCTCTTGCCCGAACAACTAGTAAAAGATGCATGGAGACTTTGATTATGGAAAAAAAAAAAAAACTAATTTGCGAACATGTAAAAGAATCAAGGGTAACAATTAATTAAGAGAATCGGAATCATCAAACTGCAAAGATGGGGTATGTATTGCATCCTAGTATCCCATTAGGCATGTTTGAGTGTTTTTTTATTTAAAAATATATTAAAATAATTTTTTTTATTTTTTTAAAAATTAATTTTGAAATTAGTACATTAAAATAATTTGAAAATATATATAAATAAAATTTAATAAAAAAAATTAAATTTTAAAAGAAGACCGCATAAAAATCCAAGAGTAACAAAATTAACATAAAAACCAAATATGTGTGTGTGTGATATTAATTAACTAGGTCTAGAACTTAGTAAACTTGGTAGCGACGAACAGACATGCGAGCCCCGCTTTTAATTTTACCTCCACTTAAATGTGCTGGTACAGTTGTGCGCATCACTTGCGCTGAGGCACGAAGAATGTGAAGAAAATAAATATTATTGATTATTTTTTAATTGATAAAAAGAAGAGATTAAAGAATTTAATAATTTTAGGGGATCAATAAATTATTTTAATAATATAATCAAAAGAAATGATTAAATATATTTTTTATAATTTATTATATTTTATTTGAACATAAATCAACTCATGATAAAAAAAAAATTCAAAATCACCTGATCATCAAATAACATCGAAAGAATAAAAAAATAAAATTAAAGATGCAAGATGACAGAGTCCAACAAAAAAATTGAGGTTCTACATGAAGAGAAAAACATGTAAATAAAAACAAGAGAGACTTAATGCAGGTTGATGAGTTCTTACACAAGAGATAAGGTTGTACAAAAGAGATTATTTATATAAAAAAAAAAAAAGAAAAGAGAGGATTCTTTCTAAAGAAGAAAAGGACCAAAGAGCTATGATAAAAAGAACACATCAATATAATGAAGAGTGAGTCAAAATAGAATAACCATTTGAAAAGCTAATTCTTAAAAAAAACTGTTTGGCTAAAAAATTACGACAATAAACTATAAGAGAAGAAAAATGGTTAATAATAACCATTTTTTAAAAAATACAATTATTGAAGAAAAAACAGGGGAGACTACAATATCTCCAACCTGAAAATATCTCCAACTATACCGTATCGTAATACTATACGACACCTTCACACATTAAAACTAACCAATTTAATTTTTGTTTGGTTTTGGGTTTAATTATTGTTAAAATTGTGATTTAATAGAAAAATATTTGATTGACATGTGAGATTTTACACCACCAAAATTTTTTAATTTCATGACTGAATATTTTATCGGTATTTATATACTTAGTTTGTTGACATGAATTTTACAGACAAGCTCACAAATGGAAACACATTGTCAGAAAACCTATTATCAATGATTTATGATATGTCGGGGAGTTCACTTGTAATATAATTACCAATGAATTTACAAATGAAAAAAGCACACCAAACAAAAAAAATACACACTTAATTTAGTTGGTATTTTCATTAGTGAATATGACATATCACCGACAAAAACAATGTATGTAATTCCATTATTGCTTTTTTAATATGTCAGTAATTTAATTAGTGAATATGACATATAACTGATAAAACAACTGTATGTTATTCTATCGATGATTTTTTAATATTACCAACAAAAGTAAATCGTCGGTGATTAAATAATGGCAATAGCATTTCCAGTAATTATTTTTGAACTCTCTGAAATACATTGATAGACTTAATTCATCAGTAAGACCGTTAGTAATTGTATTAAAAAATATATATTTTTTAAAAATCTATTAAACAAATTAGAAAATAATTAAATTATAAATCAAATGTTAATTATAAATTTAAAAATTTATAAGTTCAAATGCAATTAATTTATAATAGAGGGGCTGGTGGAGGAGGAGACGAGTCTTGGCGAGAATCATGAGGTCAATAAAAGGAAGCACATGTACCACCCATCTACGATTTCAGCTCCATATACAATCGATAGAGTTCAGGCGTCTCAACACTAAGTCATTTTATCTCAGTAGCAAGATGAGTTGTTCGAGCTTCAACTTGTTGGCGTAAAATCATCTTGAACTCTAGAGTTTGAGTGCTTAAAATTGATTCCGAGCATCTAACAGTTGAAACACTTCGGACTATCCGCAAGTTCTTGTTGTAGTATTTGAGATATCATACATTCAATTTTTATCAAGTTTACTGAACGATACTGTCTCTAAACACAAATCTTGATTGAGTTTTGAATGAGTCGAAAGATCATCCACGTATCTTTCCTTCAATAAAGTGCTACATGTTTCCTATAAAAAATTCATCGAATAAAAAAAATAGCCCAAGAAAAGAAATTATTAAAATTCAATATATCACAAAATATTGAGCTCGATTATTCATGAGCTGCTATACTTTTTTTGGATGGTTAATTTTTTTTTGCATATATTTTTTTATAAAAAGCTTTTAGATTGAGAAATATTGTATTTTAAAAAAAATCATTTTTTCACTTTAATTTTCTAAGAAATTAAAATATTACTCTGATTTAAAGCTTTTTATTTGTCACATATTGTGGAGTTCATTTTGGCTTCTGGTTCTAAAACCAAATGCAATTTCTGATTTTTTCTTCAAGAGTACAAATAGAAAACAGGAAATAATCAACCACACGCGTAAACAGCCGGCTGAGAGCGTAACAAAGAGAGATCGCCCTCTCGTTCTTTTCTTTCATAACATGGTCCAAACGCGGCCACACAGATACGTCAAAGATCAAAGAATAGCTACCACCGCTATGGATCCTCGATCTTCCTATTTCCATTACACAAAGTACGCCAATCCTCGTTCTCCTACTCTTCCTCTTCCCCCCCCTCCCCCTCCTCCTTACCGTAACAACCTTAATTTTCATCACCACATCAACTTCCTTGCACCACCGCCGCCACCTCCACAACAACTCCGTCCACCACAAACACCACAATTCTCCCCTCGGAACCCTCAATTCTCCTATAACCATAGCCCTAATCATCCCCAAATTCACGATAACTATCACCACCAGCTGTCGCACCATGACCTCCCTCACTTCACTCAATTGCCTAGGGTTTCTCATCAATTCAACGACGAGCGTCAGCCGCCGCGTCGTTTACCCGAATCCGACCACCGTGTTCATGAACCCCGACCTGATTTTAGGGTTCTGCGTAATGATCGGCAAACAAGGCATGAATTGGAAGGTAATCCCAATCCTAATTCTAGACTTATTCAGGACCGTAATATCGTGATTGATCGTGAGAGCGAGCATTATCATATTCGTAGTGAATTTGGATCGAATTCTGATAGATCTTCTGCTGGCGATTTTCGAACTGTATCGAATCAAGTGAGGGGTTTTGAGTCAAATTCGGGGAATTATGAGAATAGACGTCGTTTGAATTATGATTATCATGATAAGGGGAGTGAGAATCAGAGTTGGTTTCGTGATAGAGAGGTCGTGAGAGAACCGCGTGATTCATCGATTGAATTTGGTAGTAATGAGATTGGTGATGGTGAAACTAGGATTGCTACTGGGAAACGTGAGCATTATAGGAGTAGAGAAGGGAATTTGGAGGTGGAAAGGCATGGTGGTAAAAGAAGTAGAGAGGGTAGTTATGAGTTCAATAGGACTCCTAGGAAGCAGGTACAGAAAAAGAGTGCTCTACTTAGGATTCAACAGCCTAGTTACAGGAACAGAGAGGATGAGAGATTGCCTTACTCAGGTTATGTTGATGATACCAAATCTAGTTCTTTTAGAGGTAAAGATCAGGAATCTGGTTTTTTTAGAGGTAAAGATAAAGATAAGGTTATACACACAGATCGTGGGATGGGAGAGGGAGAAAGAGAGGGAAGCCCAGTAGAGCTTGATGTGTCTTTTAAGTCTAATTCATTGGTAGCCAAGGCAATTTTGACGCCTTCTTCAACTACTGTGGGTGCTTCTGAAACGATTCTGACACCTAGGAATAGTAAAGTTAGGAAAGTGCTGGTCCCTGCTAAGGATAAGGACAGTATTAATTCATCAATGAATAAACCCAGCAAGGTTGCAGTAGAAGTGGGCAAAGGTGCAGGTGTTGCAAGTAAAGCTTCCAGTTCTGACAAGGATCTAAAGAAGTCCAGAGAGGGAGTTATAGCTTCTGGTATTACTAATGTGCGAGATAGTAGTTCACTGCCTCTAAAGAATAGAGTGGAGATGCCTATGAAGAGGACTGTGGCTGTTAGAATTGGAACGCCTGGTAAAATATCTTCACTCAGTGGAAAGAAGAAAAAAGTTGTCAAGAGAGTAGTGAAGAAAGTTGTAAGCCATAATTCAACTTTATCTAGTTCACAAACAACAAAAACTCGTGATGAACCTGTGAAAGCAGATAGCTTTGCCCATACTCCAGCTGAACCCCGTGACACTGACAAGGCTGCAACTGTGGCTGATGTTAATTCACAGCCTTGTCCAATTGAAGCTACAGTGATACCTGAGAATGACAGGGTGGAGAGATTTGAAAAGTTTATGGAATCAGGGCAGGCTGGTGCCGGAGCATATTCTGGCAATTTATTTGCATATAATAGCAGTGGAAAGAAGAGCTGCTCACGTTCTCCCTTGGACTCTTCAAATCACAACGAAACGAAATTTGGTGAGAGTTTTGTAAATGGTGATTGTGCCAAAGCCTTGCATGCTATCCCAAATATTGACAACAGTTTAACAAAATCTCTGGATGAAATTATTAGCTCTGATATTGTTGGTGTTGAAGATGTCAGCAAGCAGCCTTGTCAGAATGGAGATTCTTGCTTACTTGAGAACAATGCAGTGAGGGGATCTCTCAAGGTTATGGATTCTATTGAGGGCAATACTGATTTTGGTTTATTAAGTTTAGAAAAAACGATAATTCATGAGGATCCTATGTATTCATGTATCCCTGTGATGGGTTTAGATGTTGCTTCAATCAACTCACAACAGAGAATTATGGTTTCTGACAAGGGGACATCTGATGTTGGTTGCAAGGAGCCCTGTAGAAATCAGGGTAGCCCATTAGCTGAGAGTGGCATCACTGATTTCCTTCAGGATGCTAGTTTCCCTGTAGGAAGCAATGGAATTTTCACTGTATCCATTTCAGAGGAAACAGGTAGTCAGAATGCTGTCATACGCCTCAATCAGGGAGTAGGGACCATTTTGGGTTCACCAAACTGCTTTACTAATGTAGAAGAAATTGATATCTCCGGCCATGGAACTGGTGATGGTATGGGTGAGGAGCTATCTCAAGATGGGGCTGCTAAAACATTGGAGAGTGAACCCATCAGAGGTTCTCTAGACACCAAGGTTTCTACAAGTGGCGGCGAGGAGGCAAATGACATTAAGAAGAATGATAAAAAAATTGAAATGCCTCAGTCAGATTTATCAAGGACAGATGTACCTGACATGCATTTGGAGCCTGCAAATATGGTCACCAGTACCACTGCACATTGGGTGGACACAACTTTGAGATTATGTTTTGAAGATGATGGTACAGCTCAGTGTACGTTTTCTGGTGCTCAATTTGTGGATGCTGGCTCACAATCTTGTAGTAATGTTGTCAGTGTTCTTCATGAGGGCAGTGTAACAGATGTTTCAGCGGCTAAGGTTTCTGTCAGGAGTAGTGCTGATGTTGGTCAAAGAGGGGTATCACAAAGGAATGAAAAGAATAGAAAGTCCTCTGCTCCTCAACTGGAACTGTGTTCTCCAGTAGAATCTGATGCTGATGAGGGACCTGTATTTGCAGGCAACTCTACATCAGGTATGGAATTGCCATCCAATTCTGGTGATAGTCTAACACTGCCAAAAGGGGAAGTTGTAGTGTCTGATATGGATTCTCTGTGTACTTCTGATTTGCTATTGGCGCAGAAGGGGATCACTGCGTTGCTTGAAAATGTTTCAGCAGGGGAGCATTTAAGCTCTGTGGCTTCGATCAAAGATGCATTTGAAGTTGATGGTCTAAAAGATGTTCAATCTCATTTGTCTGTTGAGGAACTGGCAGTTAAAAAAGTGACATCACATAGTCTATTTGTATCGGTAGGCGAGGACATCATAAACACCACTCCAGTTATGGTTGGAGGAAGGAATCAAAATGATTCCATGGATATTGATTCTGTTGAGGGAGCCAAAGTGGACATTGATGCTGCAGAAGAGCAAGTCAGTACTGAGAGTGTGACTGATCATTGCCAAATCCCTTCAAAACTTCAGACCCAGTACTTGGATGAAAATATGCCCAGTATAGATGTGGATGATGGCGGGTTTCATGGTGCAAAGAATGATTCGCCTTGTATGTCAAACAATCCATCTTCATTTGGAGATGGCTTTGGAGTTTCTTTTACCAATTCCGGTGATGAACTTATGGAGATTGTACCTGAGACACTGTCTGATAGGGGTTCTCCAGAAACTTTGCCTGATGTCATGGGCACATCCCTCAGCAAAAATTCAGTTGAAAAGATTCATGAGAATGATGATAAAATTCCAGCTGAGAGGCCTGTAATCAATGTTGGTTCTGACTCATCTATGAGTATTTCAAGTTCACAAAATGCTAAAGTTGTTTTAAATTTGGATCATGCAGTGGAACGTGATCAGTTGTTGACTGGGAAGACAGGGCATTTGCCTTCACAGGATTCCAAAATTACAACTCAGATGCTAAATGCGAAGAGTGGGGATTTATATGGAAAGAAGAACCATAGTAGTCATCCTATTTCTAAGATTTATTCAGGTCGCTCATCTTTTGTTTTTTCTGCTTCAAAGAGTTCAGCTTCTTCATCTCGCATCTCAAAAACTCGAACATGGCATCGAAATGATAATTGCTCTGATTCTGCTCCACCATCAAACAAGGCTTTCTCGAGCACTGTTCCTGCGCAAAGGCAATTTCCTAGAAAAGGCGATAAGTCCCAGCGCACCTCTTACATTCGCAAGGGTAACAGTCTTGTCAGAAAACCTACTTCAGTTGCTCAATCCCCAGGTCCCCATGCTTTGAGTTCTTCTGTATATCAGCTCAACTCTTCTGGTACTGAAGAACCAAAGAAGAGTGCTGGCTCTGACAGTAGAATCGATCTTGCTGATCCTCTCAATGTTTTGAGAACAGGAGGCATGGATGCTTCTTTTGAGAAACCGAGAACACCTTCACTATCTAGTGTCTCTAAAATATCAAATCGAGCAAGCACCTCTTTGGGGGGTCGTGCATCTTCACCATTAGCTGAGCATCTTCACTCTCTTTGTACTGAAACCGTAACGGTCCCAGCAAAATTGTTGGAAAGCAATGACGTTCCAAAGTCTTCTGATGACGTGTTGAAAATTTCAGGATCTCCAATTACTCAAAATAGCCAAATTAGTAATTTGGAATGTCACAGTGATCCAAATGATGGGAATACTGTGGCTTTAGCAAATGGTAAGAGCCTAACATATGTTAAGCGAAAATCAAATCAGTTGGTTGCATCTTCAAATCCTTGTGCGTCTTCTGTTCAAAATGCTCATAACACATCATCTGATAGCTATTACAAGAGGAGGAAAAATCAGCTAATTAGGACTTCACTGGAAAGTCAGATCAAGCAGACAGCCAGCATCCCTGATGAAAGTTTAAATTCAGAGGGACAAACTGCTCTTAACTCTTTCAGCAGAAATTTTAGTAAGAGACGACAGCGTAAAGGTGTGTTTGATCAACTTATTTCTCTCTCACTTACTGCATTTTTAATCTCTGTGAAGATCAATCTAAATGAACTGGTTGATTATGAGGCTTATGTATCTTATGACTTTTATAATATCGAGGCCGAAAGCACTTGCACAACAGGAAAATTTTAGGTGTTATATTATATCATAGCCATGCGAGGAGCCTTTTTTGAGGTAGTGGGGTAATGTAGTCCTGGTGCAGAGGTAAAGACATCTCTGGATTGGAGTAGTGAGATTCAATATTAGCAAGTGGGGAAAAAAAAACAGAATTTGGTTCCATATTTCAGGTTCTGGAAGAGCACCTAAAACACCTGACATGCTCTTTGCAAACTCTGCGGAGCAGCTTTCATTGACTATGCCTTCTTTTACTCTTTACTTGTTGAAGTTCTTTTTCTGATAAAAATCTCTCACCCTACATTTTATTCCACATTTGCTGTGTTTCTACTGAATGCGTACACGCCTAAGCTATTTAATTATGCTATCGGTTTAGTTACTCTGAGGGAGGCAAATTGAGAATGCTTTGGTATGAGCCCTCTTTTTTAACTGATTACATCTCGGTCAAATGAATTGGCTGGCAGGAAGTCTCAGGCTCCAGTGTTTTATTAATTTTCTGAATCTATAGAAAGAGATAAAGTTGGGATCAGCTTTATGTATGAGAACATGGAGTTCTGGTTATCGCGCTGCTTGTATCATATCTCTAAGAATGAACTGGCAAAATTAATGGCATAATTTATTTATTGTGGACCGATTTTCATTAAGAAGATATGAATCCAGTTAGTGTGCATGCATCATACATAATCATGGATTCTTTGTTCGAGTGATCACCACTTTTTTGGATGTACTTACCTAATGTGTTCAAGTTAGTCCAAACATCATTGGAAAACTAGTTTTTGACTAATTCTTTTTTCCTTAATTCTTTCTAAAACAAAATGTATCTGGGATATTATCTTATACTAGAAATTGAATAGTTTGAAGATCCATGTATTCTAATATCCTTTGAACATTATATGGAAATTAAAGTTCTAGCTAAACTTTTTGCTTGGCATAGACATTCTCTGCATAACTTTTCTTGTACCCGTTTATAATGTCAGTTGTAGCAAATTTTTAAGTAATTTTTTCTATGTTAAGCTGTAGCCCACAGTGGATGAAGCCATAATATACTCCCTGGTATAATGTGGAAATATTGTTGGAATAGCTTTTCATCATTTTTTGGGCTCTAGCTAATCTTAATTGTTAAATGGCTTCTGCTTATGAACGGAAATATTTATTAAGCAAAGACATTCTTTCCATATCTTGCATTCCAAATTTTAATTTTAGCTATAGCAGTTCTGTTCACAGCCCCCCCAAACTTGGTGTGTTTCTGCAAGTTACGTATTGTGTTCTTGGTCATGATTTACTTCCAATGAATTAGCTTCCAGATATTGTTGGAATAGCTTTTTTTTATCATTTTATTTTGACAAATCAAGAATCATTAGAAAATAAACTGAAGTTGGCCATCATTTGCAGTTGTGACAAAGACTTGTAAACCTTCTAAGTTGTCTTTAGTCTGGACACTGCATGGTGCACAGTTATCAAAGAATGATGGTGATTCGTCGCATTGTGGGAAGGTCTTGCCTCATTTGTTTCCCTGGAAAAGAGCAACCTATAGGAGAAGTTCCTTGCCAAATTCGTCTTCCATTTCTGATCATAGTTCCTTATCTACAATTGGGTACAATAACTGGTGGTGTTTCCTTTAGGTTTCTGCTACTAATTTCACTGTCTTTTGTAACTTTCCACAAAAAAATAAAATACTTGCCGTTCTTTCTCAGCAGGAAATTGCTGCTTTTGAGAAAGAGGAATACAGAGTACACGAGGTCAAAACATGGATTTTCACTTCGAAAATCCAAGGTATTAAGTGTTGGTGGGTCTAGTTTAAAATGGTCAAAATCCATTGAAAAACACTCAAAGAAAGCCAATGAGGTCAGTTAGGCTGGATTGCAGGCAAATCTTTTGTTTTATTTTTCCTATTTAAACAGATTTGAAGTCCATCTATGTTCACTTTACAATGTAAGAGTTTCATCATTCTTGATAATATTCCATTTTGCTTCTATGCAGGAAGCTACCCTGGCTGTTGCTGCAGCAGAGAGAAAGAAAAGGGAACAGAGAGGTGCTGCACACGTTGCTTGTCCAACAAAGAGTAGAAACATTTCTCGTAAGTTTACTCAAAGTATGGAGCTGTGCTGAATATGCAGTGATTCTGGTCTGCAGATGTCTCCATAGTGCTTGCTTATAATCTGTTTGTATGGGATTTTAGTGTTCATTCATCCATGTGGTTTTTTGAAATATGCTTTTAATTATTGTCTTGTAGAACTATAATATAATGGATTTGAAAATATACTTCCAATTTTTTTGCAGGAGAACGCATTTTCCGTGTTGGTTCGGTACGCTACAAAATGGATTCTTCAAGGCGGACTCTTCAGAGGATATCAGGTGGTCCTTTATTGATCTTTTTGTTGTTCATTTTGTAGGTTATTTATTGTGTTGGGTGTTGATAGCTTGGGCCTATGCCACCGAATTGGTTTCTAATAAGTGAAGAAAAATGATTTGTAGATGATGAGTCATCGTGCGCCGGAGCCCTTCAAAAAGAAAAGGATGCCAAGAAGCTGTATATTCCAAGGAGATTAATGATTGGGAAAGATGAGTATGTCTTTGGTTTTGTTGCTTTTGAATATTTAGTTTCTAGTTGAGAGCACAGTGGATTGTTAATTGCCTGATATTTTAGAAACCTATGATTTATGTTTTGGTTACTGGGTTATAAAAGTGGCTGCTTACAAACAAATTTTAAAACTGGCAGATATGTTCGAATTGGCAATGGTAACCAGCTCATAAGAGATCCCAAGAAGCGAACTCGCATTTTGGCCAGTGAAAAAGTACGATGGAGTTTGCACACTGCAAGATCACGATTGGCCAGAAAGCGAAAGTACTGTCAATTTTTCACAAGATTTGGAAAATGCAACAAAGATGATGGGAAATGTCCTTTCATTCATGATTCCTCCAAAATTGCTGTCTGCACAAAGTTTTTGAATGGTTTATGTTTCAATCCTGACTGCAAATTGACTCATAAGGTTTCTAGTCAAAAGAACTTGACATCCCTGTTTCAAATGGCTGATTTGCCTTTGTTGACATTCCTTCTTGATTTTATTTTTTTTGCAGGTCATTCCTGAAAGGATGCCTGATTGTTCTTACTTTTTGCAAGGTGCTTTCCCCCCTTCTATTATGCTTTTGTATAATCTATTAGTGATTGTGCAGGATTCTGAGAATTTTTCTGGCAGGCCTTTGTACCAATAAAAACTGCCCTTATAGACACGTGCATGTCAACCCAAATGCTTCTACCTGCGAGGGATTTCTCAGGGGCTATTGTGCTGATGGGAATGAGGTATTGACATGTTCTTTGTATTCGAGTAACTTGTTTTTGATTGACTTTTGATGATTAAATATTGAATTTTCATCAAAAGGAGAAAAATATGTGCTAGTTGCTCCAAAGATGATTTACATTGCCACATCCAGTAAAATTACAGGGACATTATTACTTGTAGGATTGCCTGCCCACCGGACCTTCCTTTCCTTAAAACTGCTGGCTGACGCAAGCTGTCTCTGGCAATTGCTATAAGATCATCCAATTGATTAGGCTTTGAGATACTGTTTTGCCCCTGAAACAAGTTTTTAGAAATGCTTCATTTCATTCCTGATGATCTTTTCTGTTTAATCCTTAGAGATATCTATTGTTTTTTTAATGCTTGATGACTCTCTTTCTCCGCCCACACACCTCGCAAACCTTAAGCATGTAAATGCAATATAAATCTGCTATGCAGTGTCCGAAGAAGCACAGCTATGTCTGCCCCTCCTTTGAAGCAATAGGATCTTGTCCTCAAGGATCCAAATGCAAGCTACACCACCCGAAAAACAGAATGAAGGAAAAGAAAAGCAAGCGATCACGAGAGAACAATGCACAAGGGCGATATTTTGGCTTGATGCACATCAATGCCACTAAGACGAGAAATGCAGTGCCTGGAAAGCTCTATGTGCAAGATAATGATACCATTTGTTTTAAAGGAATTGCTGATTATATCAGCCTTCTTGATGTTAGTGATGAAGAAGTGGTAGAAAATAACAATCCAGGTGATCTGCATACAGCATTCGGTGATAGTGACCCCTTGAACTTGCAATTAGGTGATCTTGATAAGTTAATTAAACCAGTCCGTATAATGAACATCTAACGGCAAGATCTCTGGTAGCTCAATTTTTAAGCACCAGGCTTGTGCCACAAGAAGTCTGTTTGTTGTACAGGAGGCAAATCAGGTTTTATCACTCTGGTTTTCTGTCATTGCAAATGCCTTTCGGTCAATAGAATAGCGTGGGAAAAGATGGAATGATTTTGATGAGCTTGCAACCTTCTTTGGCTGTGCATAGGGTATATGTTAGTTCTTTATTAGGAAATAGGAACAGGAACAGGAACAGGAACAGGAATAGGATTAGGAACAGGAACAGGAACACAGATGCCTTGTGTTTTCTTTTCTTTTCTTTCATCTATAGTCTTTTTATAGGAATACATTTTGTGGCTTCCTTTGTGTACATGATACGTTGTAATAATTCATAAATGAAATGATGCTGCTAAGTTTTCGTCCTTCCAACTTTAATTTTGTGTTTCTCATGCTCTTTTGGCGCCCAATAATACTACTGTTACCCCCCCCCCTCCTGGAGGATGAAAGCATTGTGCTCGGCATTAGTTGTGCTTGAAAAATCGTGGCCTTTTCATAGGCATGGCTCCGAAGTTGAACTCGAATGAGTCGGAAGGTTTCCGTCAAGTTTAATTTCTGGAATACTGATGAGAATCGAGAATCGATCCCAGTTCTTCTGGCAGAGCCAAGAGCGCTGTGCGAAAAAGATATTGGTATCAAAGTTAGTTATTGAACGTCAGGCATTTTCAGGCCAGGAATATGAGATTATATTTAGCCTTTGCATTGCAGAAGGGAATGAGAAAATTCAGAGTAACAATTACTACAAATTTGGAGTTGCTAATCATTATTTAATACCGTCGTAAACTTAAATCATCTTTGTTTTTGTGCAGTCATGCCATGCGCTACCCTGTACGCATCCTTTGGTGCCTGTTCCTCACAAAACCAAGAAAGAAAAAAGGTCGAGGGTGGCAAGAATGATCAGCTCAAATGTTTTGAACGTCCAAAGTCCACCGTTGCAAATGGACAATACGTCTTTTTAATTCATTAATGTAGAAGCACAATTTAAAGAGCCCAAAAATATACATACAGAGAAGGAAATAGAAACCCTACATTAAGCTCGAAGCGAAAAGCCAGGCTATTCAGAAATATAAGAGTGCCATAGCTCAATTCGTGGCAGCCCATCATTTTCTGCTTTTCTTCACCGCACAGACCTTCGTACCGTCAATAAAATTAAGTCTTATCTTATCCAGAAAATAAATGGACTTCAATCTGCTGGCTTTTTTAAGAATTTCCCAAAATCTCAAGTACTGGAAAGTAAATCTCTAAAAAGCTAGCAAACAAAAAGTTTATAGAATTTGACTACCAGTGCCAAATGCTACACCGCATTAGATTTTTAGCAGTGGCAGCAACTTCCTCTTACATAGCTGGTGCAAAGTTCTCTATGCTGGGTTGGCTTGGAGGCAGAAGAGAACTGAGAAGGAGACGCGTAATCTCTGTTTCAGCTCAGCAGCAAGCTGAAGTCCAAGGATCACAGGAAGTGGATGCACAAGAAGAAAAAGAGCTAGAACAGGAGAAAGTGAAGCAACCAACGCAACCAAGACCAGTGGAACCACAAGTGAACGTGAAGAGCAAGAACATGAGCAGGGAATACGGAGGGCAGTGGCTCAGCAGCGTCACACGGCACGTGAGGATCTATGCTGCCTATATTGACCCAGAAACTTGTGAGTTCGATCAAACTCAGATGGATAAGCTCACCCTTATCCTTGATCCCTACAGATGAGTTCGTTTGGACAGAAGAGAGTTGCCATAAGGTTTACTCCTACTTCCAGGAGCTTGTGGATCACTACGAGGTGAGTCTGCCATAAAAATCCTTGATCCTACAAATGAGTTCGTTTGGACAGAAGAGAGTTGCCATAAGGTTTACTCCTACTTCCAGGAGCTTGTGGATCACTACAAGGTGAGTCTGCCATAAAAATCATGCATTTTTTAATCTTGAGAGAACTTAAAATTGTTCAAATTGCTGGAAGTTCTACTCCATCTTTTGTTCAGATTTGCAAACCCTCTTAGAAAGAAACACAGGTTGAAATTATTATCGGAAATGATTTAATGTCAAGACATTTTTTTTATTCGTTTTTCATTGAAAAACAAGAGCACCTGAATTAATTAGTAGTCTTTATATCATATTAAATCTCCCATGAAAGTCCCGTATCAAACCTAAAACAAATGGAACTGCATCGGTAAATACATGCTTACCCTGATCTTTGCATCATGATAAAGAGTTGGGGACAGGGAGATAGTCGGCTTCCTTTACCCCCTTACAAACACATCTTTAATCCAAAGAGTACGCCAAATCAAAGTGATAGATGTTGAGGCCTTTTGTGATATAAGCACATCTTTCTTCATCCCAACCGCAACAAAAAATCCATTACAGAAAACATCAACTTAGAACTTTTTTTTTCGGCTGCAACTTTATGACTGAAATCACCTTCTTTCCATCCATTCGGCACTGATACTGCTGAAGCATCCTCATACTGCATTTTAACCAACAACAGCTTTGATTTGAATAAAAGGATGCCAGGGAACCTGGAAATTACCAAGCATCTGTATCAATCTTGAATGGAAGATGTGTTCTATAAAGTTCTGTCTGGGTGATCAGTGGATCCCTGTTATGCCTTACGAATACTATCGTGTTATGTGCAAACAGGGTGCCCTGTTGACAGAATACACACTGCGACTGATTGGTTCGGATATAGAGCACTACATAAGGAAGCTGCTGTATGATGGAGAAATCAAATACAACATGAATGCAAGGGTCCTGAATTTCAGCATGGGGAAACCACGCATTCTATTCAACAATGATGGCCAGCTGGAAGATGTACAATCATAAGATACAGATAGGGTGTCCAGACAAAACATAGACGAAAGCATCAAGTTGAGATGTGGAATGTTTAAATACGGTTTCATACTGACGGCTCATCTCCACGAGCTGCTAAAAGTTGCATCAGTATTTAGCATTCTATACATTGGCACCTTCTACCTGGTATAGTTTTTGGAAGTACAACCTTCGCATCTACCAATCTTCTTCACATGCTAGATTATATTTCATGATCTAATTCAGTCACTCATAAGACATCTATCTCCTTCTTATGTTGTGGCCGCACTTTCAAACATGAAGAGTCCAGCCAAGGTCGAAGTGCTCGAGATCCAGCATGCGATGCATTCTGGACAAAAAAGTAACAACCATATGGATTAGAAAGGGCCACATTTGTGCTTACAACAATTAAAACAATGTCAAATACGTTTAAGCACACAAAGCAAATTCAGGTCCATAAATTATTTTGTGTTAACTGGCAAATATGGAAAGTCGAGGTCACAACAGTCTACCCAAGGCCAAAACTAGCAATTTAATAGATATCTATGCTAAACCAAAGACAGTTGTCTTCCTTGTTGAATTGAAAAGAAAGATAATTTCCAATTTGGTTCGTTCATTGATTAAATGCATTACTGAAACAGATTGATGTTAACACTAAAAAAGGTTTTGAAAAGAAAACACAATAGAAGTTTATACTCACCATCAACCAATAGAAAAAACCACGCATGAGATTCAAAATTTCTGGCTGATTACCCTGAGCTGATCGGATCTTTGCTTCAAGATCTACAAGAACAAATAAAAAAAAATTACTAGTAAGTTACGAACAAAATAATCAAAAATCATAAAAATGGTATATCAATCATGGCCATGCATAAATACTGAGAGAAGGAGACTAACAAAGAGAGTAGCAAGAGCTCAAAATTCAGATGGCATGCATTTGTAAACTGAAAAACAATGCTGATGATAAAATCACCTGCATGATGGTCAAGATAAGATTTTCCAATAGCTTTTGTTTCAAATCTTATACACCCACTCCGCAAGTTTATATCACGGTTCACATGACTTCGGTGAGATATTCTTTGCCACAGGTCTTCAAACTCCCTTTCATCATAAGGCTTTTCAAGGATTTTCAAAAGTTCCTCTCTAAATTTACTGGAAACTCCGTTGTCCATCCAACCTTCATCCTTAATTTGCAAAAACATAAATCCAAAACAGACTTCAGCTGTTATAATTATGCTAACATAATTCATTTGAAAGCACAGAAACATGATAAATAAGGAAACGAAAGCATTGGGGTAGGAAAGGATGAATTACCTCTACAATGTATGCTTTTGAACTCACAAATGGAGTATGATTTCCATCAAGAAATTGATCCTTGTCCATGACAATCACCTCAGAATCAGAGGAACCCTGTTCATCCTCTCCAAACAAAACTCCTTTTCCATTTTGAGGAGCAAATACTGCATATCTACCATTTTTTTTAAGTGAATTCAAAAAACTTTGGTAGCTATGATCCACCATATCCAGATTCATCTCACATTTGTTTTTGCAATTTGTGGAGCTAGGGGCTTGTGGACTAGGCTTTATACTTGCATGCCCATCAGCTCCATGTGGGACTGCATTCGGGGACTGCTTTTCAAACGTCCTTTCAACTGCCGAATTTCCCCTTTCTTTGGCTGGAACATCCTTTATATTTTGTTGAGTTTCCATCCTACAATTCTCCATATCCAGATGCATGTGTTTGCGCTTGCAATTATTCATACCAATAGCTTGTTGACTAGGTCTTTTCCTTGCAATTACATTTTCTCTGCAAGAAACAAGATTCGAAGGTTCCTCTCTCACCTTACTTTCAACTGCTGAAATCTTTCTCTCTCTGGATGGAGCAGCCCTGGATTTTCTTTGATTCTCTGTTATATGATTCACCATCGTCATTTTCACCTTGTGTTTGCGCTCGAAATTAGTCAAACTAAGAGCTTCTGGACTAGGCCTTTTACTTGCGCCTTCATTTGTAAGATCCACAGTTTCCACGTTCAAATTCCTTTCAACAGCTGAAACCTTTCTTTCTCGGGCTGGGACATCCCTCAATTTTCTCTGGTTCATATCCAATTTCATTTCATGTTTGCTCTTGCAATTAGTTGGACCAAGAGATTCTGAATTAGGCCTTTTGCCAGCATGTCCATCTGCTCTACAAGAAATAGGATTCATATATTTTGTTTTCTTCTTGCTTTCAACCACTGAAATCTTCATTGCTCTTGCTGGAACACCCCTCAATTTTCTCGAAGCTGCCGCTCTCTCTTTCCTCGTAACACTCCTCGTTTTCATTCTCTCAATTCTCGAATCATTCTTCAACAATTCCGTGGTTCCTTTGTTCTTTCTCTTTGGACAGTCCTTCTGAGTGTTTGGTTTCTCTATGTTACACCCATCATATGCGCCATCTTGTAAGTCATACCTAACAGTTATTGATATCTCATTAGTCAGTGGAATCTCAAGAATGCATGATTTCCCACCCTGTCTAAGATTATCCAAGAACATCTTATAGTCAGGATCCTCATTAGTGTCGGCACCATCACCTACAAAACCATCATCTTTATTATTACCATCATCTCCTTCATCTTCACCAACAATGCCATTATTGAGATGCCCATCATCAACGATATCATTATCTCCAGCCCTAGCACCATCTAGACCAACATCAACTGTCCCAACACTAGCAATGCCATCAGGCAGAGGCATAGGAGCAGTATCATCATCAACAAAACTAGTATCCGCATTACCACCATCCAAAGCCCCATTAATGCCAACACTATTCTCCACAAACCGATTAACAAGGTCAACAGCATTACCATTATCAGTTGACCTGACATTTCTCTTGGATGAAGACTTGATATCCACACAAGCATCACAGTCACTATCAACATACAGCCCTCCATCTAAGTCCTTTAAAAACTTCTTGTAATATTCATCAACCTCATAATTATCATCATCATCATCAAGTAGAATACAGCTGCTGCTGCTGGGTGCATTCATTGGAGACACGGTATATTTAATACCACTGTATCTTTCGTTATTTTTCTTGGATGAAGAAGACTTCGTGTCAAGATGAGCATCAATATCAATAAACGGCCCTCTAACTGAACCATCATGATACTTCCTGTAATCTTCATCACCAACATCGCTGTCATGGCCATCCTTCTGAGCACAAAAAATTTCAGAGCTACTCTTCAGAGCTGTAATGCCTTTACAGCTGTTGGTTTTTCCATTAGAATTGACCTTGAATCGTCGAGTGCCAACATTCCTTCTCTTCAACCTCCGATCCAACCTCTCATCATGCATAAAATCAAACCCTTCACTTTGAACAACAGGAACTTCTTCCAACGTTGTTCTTTTGGTAGACCCCATCAATATGGGGGCCCCCCCCCCCCCCCCACCAAAGGGACTTACTTAATATAATTGAACTAATTAATCACCCCTGTTTTCAAAGTAAAAAGACAGACAATAAAAAATAATCAGTTCACTGCTAAAAAAACAAAAATTTTCAGCTTGTCACAAAAAAGAAAAAGAAAATAACAAACTGCATAACACACCAATTACAAGGATGAATGAAAAAAGGGTCTAGACTTTCTTTAGAAAAAAAAACCATAAAAAAATCTACATGCATGCAGATTTCTAGACAAAGAAACCCTTTTCACAAACAGTAAAGATACCCTCCTTTCCTCTCTCGTTTTCTCCTAAACCACAGAAAACCACCATAATTATAGAAGAGGGAGAAGAGTTTCTTACCTGATCAGCAAAAAAATTGATGCTTTGATGACATATTGTTGAAGAGAGCCAGAACAAAAAAAGAAAGAAAAGGAAAACCTAAAGTTATATTTGGGAAGATTTTGAAGAGAGAGCTTTGAAGTAAATCAGAAATGGAGGACAGTTAGCGAATCGAATGGGAGAGAGAGAGAGACGGCAGAGGGAGGGAGTGACTTGTGTTTGGAAATCAAAGTCTGACATGGTGAGCAAGTTGTTGCCTATTTATAGGATCCGGCTTGGTTTGTACGGTCAACCTAGAACCTGTTTTTTTATAACGTTATGAGCTTCTTTTTTTTTTGTTTAAAAAATTGAAACGACGTAGTTTATAGCTTTTTATTTTTTTTAACAAAAATCAAAGTTTAGGTCAACCGGGAGTCCATGAAGACCTCTCGGGTTCGGTATGGTCAGCTCCAAGGAAATGTTTCTAAAAAATTAATTTTTTTTAGTTAAAATTAATTTTTTTTCATGATAGTTTTAATATGTTAATTTTAAAAATAATTTTTAAAACATAAAAAAAATATTATTTTGATATATTTTAATATGAAAAACACTTTGAAAAACAATTATAACCACACTTCTAAATAAATCCCAAATAATGTATTATAACTTTGAGTTGTTGTGGGATGAGCAAAACCAGGTTTGATTTAGATAAAAAACCAAACTGAACCAAAATCTCTTTTTAAATTATGAACCCAACTAAACTGATGAGTTTGGTTTGGTTTTAATTTTTTCCTTAAAAAACCGGTTAGCCAATGGGTTTTTAAATGGTTTTTTAGGCGTTCTTATAATGGGCCTAAGAATGTTTGGGCCTGTTTTATAGATTTGTTTTTGTTAGGCCCCTGTCCTGGGCTTACTGTAACACTAAATTAAATTACATACAATACATTAATTGATGATGCCCTTTTCTTTTCTATCCAATGGATCAAATATAAAAGTGCCAAAAGAGATGGCAAAGAAAACGAAAGGCAAACAGCAGGCAGGTGGCAACATCACCATAGTAAAAACAACACCAAAAAAAAGACAAAACCAAGATAGAGACAAAATATACAAGGAAAAGAGGAAGCTGACATGAGAACCACAGTTTACCGAGACAAGAAGCTCGGCAGAACACCAACTCCTTGCCATGAGAGGGAATATCGGTAGAAAACCCAAAGAAAGACCTGATGTAGATGGAGCCCGTTCCGGGGAAGCAACTACCATCCCCGCCGTGAAATTGACTACAAGAGGCAGATATCAACCCTACCATGAATAGATGCTAGAATAATGTAAGCGTTTTTTTTTTAAGTAAAAAAAACCTGAGGTTCGTTATTCAGTATACTATAATAAATTCAGTTAATTTAAATAATATAAATTAAAAATATAATGATAATAAAAAATTTAACAACATAAAAAAGTTTTAAAAAAACCTTATCTAAACCTATTCAGTTAATATGTCAAATCTACGACCTAGTTGTAATATTAGGCAACCCTTTTTCAAAAACAAACAAAATAAAACTATAAATCTTAATTATTAAATAATCCAATATCGAAGAGTGAAATAAAAAAAATAATAAAATTTTTTTGGTCAATTTGGGTTAAGCTGCTAACCTCGTGATCATGGGTACAGGATTAGAATAACCTCCTGGAAAGAAAAGTGGAAAAAAAACATCACAAAGACTAATTCTTAATAAATCAAATATTAATGGATGAAATTAAAAAAAATAATTTTAAAAAGGAAACCAAAAAACCAGCGTCAACTCATGTTTAATTTCAAAACTCATAACTCTGGTCATGAGTTCAAGACTAATCTTATAAAAAGCAACCCTTAAAAAATAACAAAACAAAATTCTAAGTTGATAAAATGTTGAGAGATTAAATTTTAAAAAAATACAATTAAAAAAAAAAGATCCAAAGCAAAAGAGAATTCAATAAGAAAAATAAGGACTAAATTTGATATAAAAATAATTTGAAATCAAACATTGAGGAATGAAATTGAAAACAAAATTCAATTAGAAAAATAATGAAAAACAACAATTAAATAAATGAGGATCAAATTTAATATAAAAATTAAACGAAACTAAATGACGATGAATTAAATTAAAGAAAAAAATCAATAAAAAAAGAAAAATAAAATAGAAATGAAAAGTATAAGAATCAAATTGGATACAAAAAATAAATGAAAGGACACCTTTATATTTTGACGAGAAAAAAAATAGAGAAAAGAGAAAAAAAAGTTTATCAGAGCTCAATCACTGCCCTGTTGTGTGCACTCACCACACCACCAGAAAAATCACGTTGGGTTGCTTATGACAACACTGTAAAAGAAAATGGAATGATATCTCATGCACTATCTGAAGAGCGCAAAAATCTTCTACTTGTTGAAACTTCTATTTTACACACCAATCATTTTTATTTTGAAAATAATAATTATATTTATTAAAATATCAAATCATCTTTTAGACAATAAGCATTAAAAAACTTATTTGAAAATACAAAATTCTCCTAGATGGAAGTTTGAGAAATTTTATTTTTAAGGTAATATGCTTTTTAAATGTGAAAAAGACCAAGTTGTTTATATCAACTAGTGGATTCTATATAAAAGACTGTGTTACCTTATTAACAAGTTCATTGATTTTTTGTTAAAATAATAATTATATTGTTACTATGAATGATTTGTGTACATGTGTAAAATGAATCTTTCATATTGATTATTTGTTTTAATAAATAATACAGTAAAAGAAGACATGTTAAACATCAAAAGCATATTCCAGCTTATAAACCAATCGACGGTGCGGTTGATAAAATTCTTCTAGTATAATATTTTACATGTAAAATTATAAAAAAAAGTTAAATAATAAAAAGAAAATTAGACTTGATATGCCTATTAAATTCAATTAGTTTAGATCTAGCATGATTATCGGATCCAAAACATTTGAATTTAGTATGTGTGCCTCAATCAATTTGTTTGAGTTTGGTTATCAGATCCAAAACATTTGGGTCTGACATAACTGTCAAAACCACTTTGCTTATATTTGAGATGTTTGTCAAACTCGTTTCACTTAAAACATTCTTTATATATTTAATATTATATATATATATTTTTAAAATTTGGTATCGAACCATTATAAAGCATGAATATATTAACTAAAAGCTATTAAATTCGATGTAATTCAATAAATTAATTTAAAAAACTTGTAGTTTGAAGTTTGATCTAAAAGGTTTTTAATGACCCCATTAACATGATAAAATCTAACTGTTTTTTTTTCCCAGAAGAAAACCAAAATAATTGAATTAAGAGTATTCTTTCTGGATAGCTGAGCCGGAGCATATGCCTAATTCCCTTCGAGGGGTTGTTCCCAGAATCAAGCTACACATGTACGGACTACAAGTGGCTCGTGATTGAAGAGAGTGAAGTAACAATTACCCGAAAAACTAAAAACAGCGACACCACTTTTTATGACAGCTCACCAAAATAACTACTTTTCCTAGAAAGCTAATCATGTTCTTAAACGGACATGAAAAGCATAAGCGCGAGTGCTTGAAGGATCTTATATTAAAAAGCAAAAGATGAGTCTACTTGGATTAGCATGATCTGTCATGTGACTAGTTTTTATTAATTTGATTGATTGTTTTTAAAAATATTTTTTATTTTAACATATATTTTTTTAATTTTTTATATTAATATATTAAAGAAATAAAAAATATTAATTTAAAATTTAAAAAGTATCTAAGACTTCAAGGGACTAGATTGTGAAAACAATATTTAACCTCGTAAAATTGGGGGTGTTCTAGAAAACAGTATAGACTGGATTGTGAAGTGAATAATAATTGGGGGTCTGATTTGTAACCATCCCATCAGATAAATAATAATTACATATGTTCCTCAGCTCTCTCTCTCTCTCTCTCTCTCTCTGATAGACATTGGCAAGTGGAATTTGGTTTCTATTCACGTAACTCCAACTCAACCTCCCTCAAATATCTATCACCGTGTCACCGATTCCTCCTCCTCCTCCTCCTTATCAATCCGCAAGACAAAACAAACAGACTCTTCTTCAGCATGGAAGCAGCTGTAGCGACGGAATCTCTCTCGAAGCTTAATATCAATGGCGATTTTGCTTCCTCTCTTCCCAATCTCCACAAAAACCTTCACCTCCTCTCCCCTCAACAGGTACATGTCTGTTTTTTTTATATATCCACACATGCGTGTATTGTGTGAACATCATCTTGCAGTTCATTTTGATTGTAATTGGTGGTGGTGGTGGTGGTGACATGGCAGGTTGAGTTGGCGAAGATGTTAGTGGAGAAAGGACAGTCTCATTTGTTTGAGCATTGGCCAGAGCCCGGTGTTGATGATGACGAGAAGAAAGCGTTTTTTGATCAGGTTTTTTTCATTTTCATTTGGAATTCAGCTGAGATTTTCTTCCTTGGGTGGATCTATTGACAAGAAAATGCGAATTGTTTAGCTGTTTGCGATGTGGATTTGGATTTAGAATTGAACTATAATTTTAATATTTTTTGGCGAGTTAAATTAGAAATTACAATGGCACTGTGAAAAAGAACGATGTTGAATTTGGTATAATTTGATTTGAGAAGAAATCTAGTTTCCGTGTAAGTAAAAATTGAATGTCTGATCTTTTGTTGAGAAGAAATTAATTTGGACATCCTTTTGAATATGGATTTGTTACACTTTGCTGCCTTTTTTATACATGTTTTTTGCCTATTAATGTAAACTATGAGTTTGAGTTTTCAGTTCTGACTTCTACGGACAATTTGACTGTGCAGTAACGTTCAGGTCATGTGGTTGCAGGTGACTCGGCTCAATTCGAGCTATCCTGGAGGCTTGGCATCGTATATTAAGACTGCTAGAGAACTTTTAGCAGATTCTAGAGCAGGAAAGAACCCTTTTGATGGCTTTACACCTTCGGTAAGTTAATAGATATTTCACTTTTTCAATGGCTGACCTACTCATTTGTGCTCCATAAATTTCGTTTAGGTTTCAAATTTATTTAAATTTCATTGCATTGGTTCATGTTGAATTTCGTTTAAGTAATTCATCAATTGGTTAAAATATGAAAATTTTGAAATACTTGGAGCACACTAGCAATTCCATGCATCATCAATAAATTATCCCAAAATGGGGAACAGAAAGAGAAAATTCTATACATCTGTTGCACATAAGTGATGGCCTTTTGGATGTGCCTCTTTAGCAAAATATAAACAAGTAGAACTTTGGTTGATATGAAAGCAAAAACGCTGCAGGTTCCTACCGGTGAAAATCTGAGTTATGGTGATGAAAACTTTATCAAATTTGAAGAGGCAGGCGTAAAAGAAGCCCAGAATGCTGCATTTGTTCTTGTTGCTGGTGGGCTTGGTGAGCGTCTTGGATATAATGGAATAAAGGTGAACAATGATACTGCTAACATATTTACTTTATGTTGATCTGGATTAGTTGAAAAATCTTTGAATTTCTTTTTCCCCTTTCAGGTGGCTCTTCCATTTGAGACCATAACAGGAACATGCTTCTTACAGTGCTATATTGAATCTGTTCTGGCTCTTCAGGAAGCTAGCTATAGAATGACACAGGGTTTGTCACCCAAAGCCTATTACCTTGCCATGTCTTTGAGTATCTTTTAGTCAAAGCTAGCTACTTTCAACCTTCCTTCTTCAAAAAGTAAAAGATGATGGTTATCATGTTAAATAGTTCTAGCATTTCCAAGTAACCTCTGTTTTTGTAAATTATAGGTGGACAGAAAAAAGAGGTTCCTTTTGTTATCATGACATCAGATGATACACATGCACGCACAGTGGAGCTTTTAGAATCAAATTCTTATTTTGGAATGAAACCTACTCAAGTAAAACTTCTCAAGCAGGTAACATATTAGTCGTTGATGCCTAATTGGAGAGCTAGTTCAAAATGCAAAATATGTATATGAATATGTTATTTTATTACTTATTTTAGGAAAAAGTTGCATGCTTAGAGGATAATGATGCCAGACTTGCTTTGGATCCGCAAAACAAATTTCGAGTTCAGGTAGCTATTATGTAAATGCCAAAAACTTGACTGTTATATAATGCTTGTGATCATTTTGTGTTCTCTTAACCTTTATCTTTTTGCTGTAGACAAAACCTCATGGGCATGGTGATGTTCACTCACTTCTCTACTCAAGCGGCCTTCTTTATGAATGGTATGCCTCAATGGTTATTTAGTTTCTTTTCTTCTCTCTCTCTCTCTCTCTCTATATATATATATATATATATATATATAAATATATATTTGTGTGTGAGTGTTTGTTTAATGTGTGGCCATAAGAACTTGCATGTGATTTGATCATGCCCCCTTCAAAAAGTCCATTGAAACCCTTAGAATAATTATGCTGCTAAATAAAAATAAGACCCTGGAATATCCTCTCATCTTTTTGAAGGATGTTTGTGTTAAGAGTATATATTCTGGTTTTGCATGACAATCTTTGGTTAACGAGGAGGATTTCTTAAGCTCTGATGATTATTTGTTTTGTTTTCTAATTTTCAAAGCAGTACAAATTGAAGTTTTTTGATCCTACACATGGAATGACTGGTGACCCCTGATGCCTTGTTAGTAGGATTTCTGGCCTTACTGATTAGTAAAGTAAAATAAGAGTATAAAGGCATCATCAGGCATATACTTATGCATGCACATATAGGAATAGACATAGTCACCATGTTACATGACTTGCTTGCATATGAGTTTTTGTTTAGCAGTTTGTAGGTCCTTAGTCTTCTGATCTTTGTTGTGTTTCCATCACCTTTTTAGGCATGATGCTGGTTTGAGATGGGTTCTATTTTTCCAAGATACAAATGGACTTCTATTCAAGGTTTGGTTACTTCAACGCCTTATGATTGTCTATGCAAACACATTTTATTTCACATTTATATTTGGATGAAAACTCCAAATTTTATGTTTTTACATGATTGTGTGTAGGCAATTCCAGCTTCAATTGGTGTCAGTGCCACTAAGGGATACCATGTTAACTCTCTTGCTGTCCCTCGCAAAGCTAAAGAAGCTATAGGAGGCATTACCAAGCTTACTCATATTGATGGTATGCAAGATCATTCTTCCAAACATTCATGGAATACACATGCTTTATCTTAAGAAAAATAAAGGATACATGTACTTTAGCGTTCGTGATCTATTCTGCTGAGCGAAGGTTGTGCTTGTATTTTTTCTGACTCCAAGCAAATACCCTTTCAAACATTTTTTTTTTGATAACCCATTAGATATAAATTCTAAATAATGACTGATATATCTTATGCTTTTGTGTAAGTTCTTAATGTCTGAGTGAAATTGATTTTCCAGGAAGGTCCATGGTGATTAATGTGGAATACAATCAACTTGATCCTCTGCTTAGAGCAACTGGGTTTCCTGATGGAGATGTCAATTGCGAGACAGGCTATTCTCCTTTCCCAGGAAATATAAACCAAGTAAATTTCTTACAGATTCTTACAGAATTCCATCATACTTAAACGAACAACTTGTGCTCGTTAATTTTCTCGAATTGCGATTGCTCCTTATTTGATATTATCTTTACTTGATGTATAATAATGCAATTCCAGATTAAAAAAGGTTAGTTTTTTTCTGTTTTTGATATGGATTTCTATATATTGGCTTTATTAGTAGCAGCTTAAAGTGTACTGTGATGAGAACAGTTGTCATGTACTTGCATGTGGTTCCATTGTTTCATATCACTCTCTCCTGCCAACCATCCTCTAGCCTTTTATTTCAGACACACATAATCTTTGGAAGCGCAAATGTTTCAATGTGCATTGTCTTCACATGTTGGGCCACAATGTTAATGGAATGAAATTGCCTAGAAGAACCAAAAATGTAGAAAAATGATCCTGCAGAAAGCAGACATGTTTTGTACTTGTTCATGATCCTAAAATATTTAGCAGCAATATAAAAATGTCTTTTCCTTTTAGAAATATACACTATTTTTGGTATAACATATATGAGATATCATTGGAATTGGTGTAGCTTGCCATCACTTTTTTGGTGATTATATTTTATATTCTGATGTCCATTGAATAATTCATGCTTATGCTTGCTTTCTGCATCGTAATTCCTTTCACAGTTGATTCTGGAGCTTGATCCTTATATTGAGGAGCTCAAAAAAACAGGAGGTGCAATAAAGGAGTTTGTTAACCCAAAGTAATTCTTCCTACTTGTATCTACCAGCCCCCTTCTTTTTTTTAGTTCTGAAACATGATGCTACTGCATAAAAAGGCATTTCTGAATTCTATATCAGCCCATTTGTTTTATACATTCTTCCTGCAGATACAAAGATGCCTGCAAAACTTCATTTAAATCTTCAACTAGACTGGAATGCATGATGCAAGATTATCCAAAAACACTGCCTCCATCAGCAAGAGTTGGATTTACGGTAACCATTTTTACCTTTGTAAGAGCATGGATTTTCAGCTACCTTATTGATAGTCCTGCCCTAGGACTTGAGCCCTTTTGTCTGTTGTTGAACTCAGTCTTTTATGTATTCTCAATTGAACATTTTTTCCACCATTTGGCAATAACATTGATAATTAAGGTATTGCCATCTGTGTAGTGCTCATTAAACTAGTTCTTATGTGTTTGCTTAGGTGATGGATACATGGCTTGCTTATGCACCTGTGAAGAACAACCCTGAGGATGCTGCCAAGGTAAAAAAAATTGTTGGTCATTGTTAATTGTTTCAGTTGTCAATTTTGTGCCATTTAAAATAGGCCAATGAAGTTGCAATAGTGCTAAAGAAAACTTACGCCGGCCTTCAGACTATGGAGTCAATTTCTGGGGATTGCATACACCACTTGTTTACTATATATATCTGTAGACAACTTTTAGCTGCCCAGTTTGGTTGGTGGGATTAGGTTTGTAAGAATTTTACTGTTTGACTGCTTCGGAAGTGATGCTCAAAGGCTGAATTCAGAGTCTTGATCTTTACTTTTCTGATTGGTGATCTTTGTACCTAATACCTCACCCTACTCACACACCTATTCCAACTTGACTTCAAGCCTGAAGGTTAATTCTTGAGTGGTTCTGTACTTTACTTAATTTTCTGTAGATTGCCTTGATTGGTACAGCAGACATATACATATGCATGCAATGTTTGAGATGCCTTAAGTTAGTTACTTGATTGCTCCTGTTATCCTGCTTGGCTTACTTGCTGGAGCCAAATATAGATACTCCTCTCCGATCCTGCTATCTTCTATCATTGCAAATCCTCTATTAAAACATGCAGAGAGATTATGAAGCAAGGGGTTTGTTATATTAGAGATTAGATCACAGAGTAACTTAGCATGGCTATTTGAAACGATGTCGTTCTTTATAGAAGAAAAAGGCTAGTTGTTGTCTGGTCAAGAGAGTAAATGCCCAGAAGCATGTGAAAGAGTAGAAAGCATCCCTTGAAGTAAATAATCAGTTGTAGAAGTCGACTGCTCAAGGCTTTTATTATTATTTTCAGATTATCTTTAATTCCAATTTCAAGGTTCTTATGCTTTTTTGTGCTCACCTCTGTATGACGTTGCATGAAAAACTTTCTGATTGGGGATTCAAGTCCTGAACAGCATTTATTACTTTTTTTTCCCCATTAAAACTAATGAAGGTACCAAAGGGGAATCCATATCACAGTGCAACTTCTGGAGAAATGGCCATTTATCGTGCAAACAGCCTCATACTTAGAAAGGTTCGTTTTTTGTGAGCCTTTTTCTTATAATTTGTCATTTTTTTAATGCTCAACTTTTCTCTCTCATTCTCCCTTAATATATGTGTTAACTAGGTTGGTGTCCAAGTGGATAATCCAGTTAAAGAGGTCTTCAATGGACAAGAGGTGGAAGTGTGGCCTCGCATTGTATGGAAGCCAACATGGGGATTGACATTTGCTGATATCAGAAGTAAAGTTAGTGGAAGTTGCTCCATCACTCAAAGATCTACCATGGCTATTAAGAGTCGGAATATCTTTGTCAAAGATCTCTCCTTGGATGGGGCACTTGTGATTGACTCTATTGATGAAGCAGAGGTATGTTTGGAAAATGAAATCATGTGCAGCCTCCTCTACTTTTCTAACATGAATATTTTGACAGGTTAAAGCTGGAGGTTCAGTGCAGAACAAGGGCTGGCTCCTGGAAAAAGTTGACTACAAAGATACTTCAGTACCTGAGGCAATACGGATCAGGGGCTTCAGATTCAAAAAGATTGAGCAGCTGGAAAAGCAATTCAGTGAGCCTGGAAAGTTCGAATTGAAGGCTTGAAGAAGGCGAACTTGATACAGAAGGACCAATCACAGTTTTCTTTCAAGTTATTTCTCTGATACTAAAAAACCATCACTTACTCCATGAATAAGTTTGGGCCGGAAATAGTTTTGAATGGATATGACGAGGTGATGTGATGTGAGCTGCCAAGATTTTGTTGATTTCGTGTTCCTTTTTTAAAAAAAATAAAAAAATTTGTTGTCTCTCTTATTCCTTTTCTAATTCTGGGGAAAGGAATAATAGATTATGCTGAATGTTCTCCTACATCGATGCTCTCTCATCTTTTAACCAAGAGGTTTAATCCTTTGTGTCGTGACTTCTGGCATCCACTAGCATGTGAGCCAATATGTTGGACTTCTAAAACCAAGCTCGACTGTGTTGTTATGAGCATGAAACATTCATGTGAACATTGCCTTTCTCTGGACAAGGAGAGCTCTTGGTCACCCACATGCTGATTCGGGTGATCTAGAGTGATTTTGAAATGTTTAATCAAAGACACAAGAAGACCTGACCAAATCGAGATCCATGAAATAATAATAATCGAGTTGTGGATTCCGAGTTTGTCTTGGGTTGTTCCGAGCCACACCGTTCGCAATTCCATGAACCAAAAATGCATTCGCAGAGGTTTGTTGTTTCAAGTTTACTCGTGACGCTGACCTAAAAGGGACAAAAGAAGGAACAGAGCCTCTTTGTCCCTCAAAACGTCGTGATTCTAACTGAATAAACCTATCGGCGTATATAGAAAGTCCCTTTGATGGGATTCAACGCTGCGGAAAGGTTGCAAATGATTCGCCGTGTATCTTGCCGATTACACTCGTGTCTTTTTCCGGGAAAAGATGGCAAAAACAGAGCTGAAACAAAAAAGTATTGCGCATACGGGTAAGGTAGTGAAAATGAAAAGGGAAGAAGGGATCTATAAGTTGGCCTGCGCCCACGGATTTCCCGTGTCTTCTAAAGGAACCAATTTTCTTGTTCTGAATTGGAACGAAAGCCGCCAAAAAAAAAAATAATAATAATTTCTGGTCATTGTTATTACGTGTAAAACTAAGGAACAGAAGTAAAATCAAACTACATAAATGCTCTCCTTATACAAGGCCACACGTAGGATCCTTGATTTGCACCGCTTGTTATTGGTCCAACTTTCCTGCGTACCAATATGCGAAATATCCAAGTCCTTCAAAAATCAGATTTCGATGCCGAGAAATGTAGATTATTATTTTTTTTTAATGGAAAAATTATATATGGACCACATTTAACCATACGTTCGGAGGTCAAACTGTAGAAGGTGGACTTCAACTATATAAGCGAAAATTCTTAAAAATTAAACGCTCAAAACCAAAGAAACTTGAGGCTTTTCAGCTATCATGACTCCTAGCAAGTTCCTTCCAAGCTTCCTTAATCCTTATTTCACCAGAAAAAAATACTATCGGATTTTCATTCTTGTGCCTTTTCCCTATAAGAAAAAAATTCCATGGAGCATCTATAAATATACCCTCGTCCACCTTAATGCTAGGTCAACAATACGTGCAAGCTAGTATGCTCACAAATTAAATCTCTCATTATTTGTGCTGTTCGGTGATTCCAGAGCTAGCTAGGTATACCATGTGTCCCCTTAAAACAAATGACCTGCACCGGATTTTCCATGAACTTGACAAAAATGGTGATGGTCTTTTGAGTACAGTGGAGCTCAATTGGCTTCTCGAGAGCATCGGAGTCCATTTTAGCCTAGAGGAGCTTGAGTCTTCGGTGGGGAAGTCGTGCCTCAGCTTTGACGAGTTCTCGTTATTTTACGACTCCATAACAAAGCAGAGCGATGATCCCAGCAACGAAGCAGTGCTAGCAGACGATGAGGAAGGCCGCAACAAGGAGGAATGTGACCTTTTTGAGGCATTTAAGGTGTTTGATTCTAATGGAGACGGATTCATTTCTTGCGAGGAGCTTCAAAGTTTGTTGTCAAAACTTGGATTGTGGGATGAGAAGACTGGTAAGGATTGTAGAAGTATGATTTGCCGGTATGACACGAACCTGGATGGGGTTGTTGATTTTGAAGAATTCAAGAAAATGATGCTGCGTACCAGTTTGTAATTATTCATTTTTGGGCCACTCTAGGACTCTAGAGGGTTGGAGTTTTGCCTTCGGTTTGAATTTGTGAGGATGGTGGTGGTCAGCCTCTTAGACGACCTCACTGGGAGTCGACCTTGGCAGCCAGCTTTTCATACTATGTTTTCCTTTCATGTTTGTTGTATTATGTCACAGATATGTATGTAAAAAGGAATTTCTCACCGAGATCTATGATCGGAACTGATTTCCAGTTGCCACTCTAGCTACTGCTGTCCATATTATCCTTTCTCTGTTTCTGTCTTGATAACTTTGGTTTGCGCAATCAGTATAGCACCGATTTCCATTTGCATCCTGAAGGTTCTCATAAGTAACTCAATTCAGTCTTCTAATTCTACCCTTTATTTGAATCAGTTAGCAGTACGAATTAAGAAAAGGACACAGTATTCATACATGAGATATAGGATCTTGAATCCAGAACATATATAAATCTTTATTCATAAGGAATTCACTTGATGGTTAAGAAAATTTGTCTTCTTTTCGTACTTTCTGATTTGAATTTCATAGACATATGGGGAAATTCATTACATTTTAAAGATGCAAGAAATCAATGAAGAAGATGCGTCATCAGAATCATTCAGAAAAGATGCTGAATCTTGATTGATATTCTAATGGATGCGAAAACCCTCTTTATCTTTAAACAAGAAAAAGATTTAAAGATGCATGCACGAACATCCTGCGGGTTTCTTTCCCAGGATGTTCGTAGGACCAAGACAGTATATGAAGAAGCTGTTGATCTATCTTTTGTGATATAATTTTACTAGTTTAATGGGAATTTCCCAGAAAACACCCATGAAATAGACTGCCGTACACCTGCAAGTGTCAAATGTCCTTTCGTTGCATTATTAATTAAAAAAATCTCTAACCGTCAAAATTCCAATCGTGGCCAACGGACACATGAAAGAGCAATGAAGTTTACTGCAATATATGTATACGTAGCCCGCACACATTCATTCAATTACGATGGGCTGATACATGCAATGCAAATTGGCTCTCCCCCCTGATTGATCTGTAAAATCCTGAGCTAAGGTTATGACTCTCTGAGGTTTCATGGAAGCTCACTTTTTGGCCGCACGTGCTCTCTTCACAGTATTCCACTTTGCAACTTTCCACGGAAAATGGTATATCATATAAACAGTAAAACGTCAGCAGTGAGAAGGACTTCTCAAGCAATGGAAACACTAACCAGGATGCGTAGAAATCGATATTCAACTGGGAATATTTTGCAATATAATTGCCCCTTGTGAAGCAAATTATTCGCTTATTTTGCAATCAAAGTTGTCTTTTAACTATTCATTTGTACGGTGAAGCACAATGCTGTGTTCAGCGAAATTTCCATAGCTGTGTTATTAGATTGGGAGGAAAATTCAAAGTCAATTTGATTTATTAGTTGCTTTTCGGCTTTAGTTTGAAAAGAAACGAGTTATTTTATACCTATAATTTTACCGTCATCAATCATCATTAGTTTGTCTCACATCAGTCATCATAAAACATGGTAATGGGCAGAGATAAATGAAGCTCACGAGTCTGACTCCATCTCGAACAATTGCCATCTGTGCTGTACATGGTCATGGTCATGGCCACGGTCGCTCTGGCAGTGCTTTGTTTTGAGAAGATCTCAATAATTTCTTATTGGACAATCACCAAACCAGGCCTCAGCTAGTTACTAATTCATTTATCACAATCGATCGAGTCAGATACTATTTTAGGCGACCCGGGAAAAGCAGTTGGAAGTGGTTCTGCTTTTTATGCAAATTTCCCACCACTTTCTTTTTCTTTTTTTGAGTATTTTTACTTAATAACACCATTTAAAAAAAATATTTCCCAAATAACATAAGTAAACTTTTTCTCGATGAAATAACACAGTTTGATATATGTCGCAATTAAAAAATATTATATTCTAAGATGTTTCTAATAGGAAACTCAGTATTTCAAATATATTGTTAAATGAGCCAACACAGATTACAACTAGAAAGGATGGGACAAAAAAAAACAAAGGAAAAAAAGAAAGAGATCTTAAAGACATCGAAATTCCAATTACAACACAATCGGTATCATTCAAAAAATTTCAATAAGGCAAATCCAACGATACCAAGAAAGATTATCAATGGTGACATGATTGGTCCCTCTATTTGTCCAAAGGCAAGTGAGTTCTTATTGTTGTTGGATTTGTCTTATCAAGATATTTTCTTATGGTACTTGTGGTGTTGTAATCGGTTATAAGTGCCTCAAGATCTCTTTAATCTTTTCTATCTTATCTTCTTATTGTAATTTATGCCAATTTATTTAATAATTTCTTAGAAATATTGTATTTTCTATGAGTAATATCTTAAAATATTGTGTTTTTCAATCGTAACATATACCAAATTGTGTTGATTTTTTTTTAAAAAAATATTGTTTTTGTTCCTTTTATTTTTTGTTTCATTATGACTTTGAGATATAAAAATAGTGATAGAATAAAGAGAGGAAATCGATGCCTATCAAACAAAACAAAATGGTCGGGTAGAGGATTAATTAACTTGCTACCCTGTCATGAATCCTACACGTGGCAAATCATAACTAAAAAATAGGAATTATTTTTTAAAAATGACATGGTTAGTGTAGAATTTTGGAAAAATAAGACATGTTGAAAAGATACTTGAAAAATAGCGTGATTTGAATACAACTACAATTCTTATTATCATATTTGTTTATAATCATGATTCATAATCACAATTACAATTAATATGAAAACTCTGTTTCAGCCTCTTATTGCCGCCGCTCTATTAAAGAAAAAAACTACCACTAAAATAACTTTCAATTCTCCATCAAAACATCAAAATCATCTTCCCCTCATCTCCACGTATCTTTTTACTATTTTTCCAAAACAAATTATTAGCTCAATCAGTTTGATTCAGTCTCTTCACCATGACAACCGACAAAACCACTACCTATCTATTAGAAAATCAAGGTAAAATAGTTTCCTTTTCTCTTACTTTTATAGGTTTCATTGTTGAATTGAGAAATTTTAAATTTTGATTTATGATTGTTCATGTGGTGTTTGATAATTTGTTATGTATCAAATTTGATTTTGCATTTTATTGTGTTGATGTTATCAAATATTTGTTTTATATATACCCTTAGTTAGGATGCCATATATATGAGGTAATTCTTCATTTACACGTAGAGGTAAGGTTTTTCAGTATATGAATCCTGGTTTGGTTAACCCTTTTATTCTACAGATGCAGGAGTTGTATGATTCAGAGACCATATATATGGAATGAGAATGCAAGTTTGTTTTTATATCACAACAAATTGAAAATATTATGCTAATTATAATAACATATTCATTAGATATCCTATAATTTATATTAAGACATTTAATATTTTTTTGGTTTTGCAGGATTTAGGTAAGATGTTTTGTCAGTTCTAGAAGTTGATGTCACTTTTAGATGTTCTGATCCCATTAATCATGCAAGCAAACTTTTTATTGCATCACTTGTTTGGAGCATATCAAGATGGATATTGACTTGCTTAGTGCACTTATTGAGGGATGGAGAAGGAAGACTCGTACATTCCATATTTAAGTAGGTGAGATGACGTCTATATTATAAGACATTGTTGTTTTGTTTAGCTTGTCTATAAATGGGCGAGCACTTAGTATTGTGGGTATTCGAAATAAGATTGCTCTATGCAAGCAGGTATTTGAACGAGCACCCCTTCTCTTGAAATGTTTAAAGAGAACACTTTATGTATGAGATGGCTTCATAACAATTTCTCTGAATCACCTGTTCATGTTAATGATTAGATTCTACGATGATATGATAATGCTAACTAATAATACAATTAACATATTGAATGATTTGATGTGGGTTTTAAGCCATTGTTGTATAGATATGCTAGAACATATATACTTTATATGTTTAACAACATACTCTTCATGGATTTTAACGGGATACGGTGCCTTTTGTTCTACCCACCATTGTTGGAGGACTTCGACTTCATTTTACTATATAGTTGGGGTTCAGATGTCCTTTCATGTTTGTACAAACACTTAAGTTAAACAATGTTAAAATATTACACCAATTACCGTTATAATAACGAACAAAAACAACATCAGTTACTGGATTTCAATAACGAACAAAAACAACATCAATTACTGAACTTCTTATTAAACTTTCTCTTACATCATTTACTTTATTCAACACTATGTTAAGATATTGATTTAGGGTTTTGGATTACACTCATTTGGGGTTTAAGTTCAAGGTTTATAAGATGGGAGTTTGGATGTTAGAATTTAGGATTTTAGAATTTGAGATTTAAGGTTAGAGATTATGGACTTAGGTTTGGGTTTGGAGTTTTGGATTTTAGAATTTGGGGTTTAAAGTCCCTAAGGTTTTGAAATTTATAATTTTAGGTTTAAGGTTAGAGTTAATGTTTATGGTTAGGGATTATGAGTTTTGTTTGAGGTTAATTTAGGGGTAAGAGTATTTTAGGGTTTGGTTTAGGGTTAATTTGAGGTTTGGTTTGTGGTTAATTTGGAGTTAAGGTAGTTTATGATTAATTTGGAGTTATGGTAGTTTAAGGTTTTGGTTAATAACACAATTGTATTTCCCATTATTGGTTTTATAATTCAACTGCCATTCTCATTTATAAGTATTTGACAAAACCAATAATCATATTCATTATTGTATGAAAGTGTGCTATTTCATTAAAACTTTTCTTGTGCATGCTATATGCTTATATCTTTTACCAAATTATGTTAGTTTGGTAAAAAAAAACCCTTAAAACAAAACAAAGAACAATAAGGAAAATGAAATTGTATAACCAAACAAATTAGTTGCTTCTCGATTTCCTAGTCTTGTAAAAAAAAGGCTAATTTTTATGCAGAAACCAAGAGCGATTTGCACGAGTAATAACTAACTAGGTTACTTATTGTGCTACAATGCAGGTAAAACAAAAAAAATTGAATGTCAAAAAATTTTAAAATGACTTTTTTAAAAGCTTTGAAACGATGACATGTTAGATAAGTTCGGGTTTATCTACCAAACTTGTGATCTAAATCATTAATTCTAATATATATATATATATATAGTTATAGTTACATGGTCAATAAATATAAAGACCTATTTGAGATTATATAAATATTGAAGAACGAAATTAAAAAACAAACTCAACAAAAAACGAAGGTTGACAATTGAACCAAAAAAGAACGGGGAGGGAGGGCAAGCACACATATATGAAAAAAAAAATTAAATTAACTATTCATTAAATATAAGAAGATATCATACAAATAACAATTGGAAAAATGTTTTTTTTAATTAATATGGATATACAAATTAATTATAATTTCCTGGAATTATTTAATTATTATAAAGATTATTAAATGATGTCTTTTACTCATGTATTTTGTATGTGGTAAATATATTGATTATTATTTTTTAAAAATAATTATATTTTAATACAAAACTAACTATTCATTAAATATAAGATATCATACAAATAGCAATTGGAAAAGGGTTTTTTTTAATTAATATGGATGTAAGAATTAATTATAATTTCTTGAAATTATTTAATTATTCATTTGTAGTATAACGATTATCAAATGATGTCTTTTACTCATGTATTTTATATATGGTAAATATATTGATTATTATAATTTAATATTATTTTTGAAAAGATAATTATATTTTAATAATTTTAGTAAGTATTTAATTATTAATTTGGATGTAGATATAATATATATGTTGTATTTTGTTATAGCTACTTTTTTAGAAAAACCAAAAATAAACCTTGTTTACTAATTTGAATATCTAATGAAATAAAACTTTATTTTTTAAAAAAAATTGTTTTGAAATTTTTCATCCTTATATATTCATATTTTTTCTTATATTTTTTTCTTTTTTTATCAAAATGTCCCAGAATCACCAAGAAAAATTATTTTTTAAAAAACAAATATAATGTAAAAAAATAATATTAAAAAAACTTGAAAACCATGTAAGAAATAAAAAATAGTGTAGAATAAAAAAAAGAGAAAAAAAAAACCAGGTATGGAGCCTTGAAAAAGGCAGTTAGAGTTCTTGGGTCCTTCAAACAAAGCTTAGGCATATGGCCAGATCATCTATCCCAATTTGTTTTTTTTTTTTAATAAATAAGTAGATGATATCTCATTTGGTTTTCCAGAACCTAACCATAATTGTGGTTTGCGGAAATTTGTATTTAATTTTTTTTATCTAAAAATTTATTTTCAATATATTTTTTCTTAAAAGACTTAATAAAAACCTTTAAAGTCTCCAAAAACTTATTATCAACCTAAAAACCCTCTAAAATGATTTAAAAACATAAAATAAAACAAAAAAAGATTTTTTTTAGGCAAGATTAAAATTAAAAAAAAAATCACTATCAAACTACTTTTATAAAATAAAACTTGTTTACACTAAAATCAATGATTTTAGTGGCTAACAATGATATTAACGAATGATTTTATCTGATTTTTACTAGGACTCGGTGATCTCTCTTTTTTCTCACTTATGGGGACTAAAATATAAATGAAATGCACTTATACCTAAAATTTAAAATTACAAAAATTATAGGGACTATAAAGGTAGGAAAAGAAAATGATAAGAGGGAAAAACAATTCCCCCCAATCTCACATAGGCCAGGAGCTTCTCATTGTTTTACATTTTCGTCTTTTTTTATTGGATTTTTTTCTGTTAATAATTGTGAAGGATGTTATTAAAAAATAAAGTTGAATATAAATTTAGGCTATGTTTATAGTGTTTTAGTGAGGCGTTTTAGTAAAAACAATCTCTATTTTCTCACTTATAAAGATTAAAATGTAAAAAAAAATGAACTTTTGGTTCAAATTTGAAATTACAAAATCTTATGAAAATAAAAGTATAAGAATGAAAAGGTACTTTTCCCTCAATTTTACAATGGCCATGGTTTTTTTTATTTACATTTAGATCATCGAATTTTTTTTTCATAATATTTTTTTACAAATTGAGCATCAAATCAAATTGATTATAAAAGAATGCAATTAAAAAAAGAAGATTTGAGGATAAAATTTGAAAAAAAAACTTCGGCTATAGTATAAATTGCTACTGCAGCGAGGAGTTACGTGGAATATTTATTTCCTTTCACTTTCTTCGATTCCTTAACGATTGCCTGTGTCTTGCTTCTCTAATCTTTCGTGTTTTGTCTGTTAATCTGCTGTAAGCCCCCCATTAACTGTTACAATTTCATCGTAGAAAATCTGGGAATTTTACCTCTCATCATAATTGAACAGACGTTGTTTGATAAAAGACCCATGTTACTTTTCAGGCAAATTGTTGTTTTCTTCTTTCCGAGCTTGTTTGATAACGAAGGGGTGAGGTCTGCCTGTTTTTAAGTGCCCATTTGGTGGAATGGATTGCTTTTGAGTTTGAATATGTTACTGGGCATGTTCTGGTTATTGATGATCTGTTTTTTGCTTCAATTTCAGGGTTAGTCTTCACAAGAACAGAAATTTTACTGTTGATATATAGTTATTAAAAATGTCGATTGCAAAGCCTTTGAAGAAGTTAGTATCTGCTGTTATTCTTGATTTGGATGGTACCCTTCTTCATACAGGTCAGCTTTTGCACTTTGGATTCATTTTTCATTTTACTTACATGGTCGTTTTCGCTGTCACATTTTTGCTCGTGTGTGGACATAATTGTTCTTCGATTTAATGGCACAGATGGCATAGTGAGCGATGTTTTGAAAGTTTTCGTGGTCAAGTATGGAAAACAATGGGATGGGAGGGAAACTCAAAAAATAGTGGGAAAGACACCTTTGGAAGCTGCTGCTGCTGTGGTGGAAGATTACGAGCTTCCTTGTTCAACTGATGATTTTCTGACTCAAATCACCCCATTGCTCTATGATCAGTAATTTATCTCTACACTCCTATGCACTATGTATGTGGATCTGGGATCTTTTGTGAAGGGATCTCGAAAATATTATCTAATGTTTTTTGTAAGTCAGTGGGTTTACTTGAAACACGTAGTTGACTTGTGTACATGGTTGATCATGTGACCAAATAGATGTGTAAAGATAGAATAAACAAACTGTTAGATTGCCATTTTGCTGCCCCTATGTTTTTCTGTTTATGATTTTCTTTTCCTAAAACATGGAATAGTAGGACTTTCTTATGAAAAATTTGAATTTCTGAATGTTGTGTGCACGCACTTGATCTTATATATTGGAAGTAATTGACACTTGGGTCTTTTATCAATTTGAAGGTGGTGCAGCATTAAGGCTCTTCCTGGTGCCAATCGGTTAATAAAACATTTGAGTAGTCATAATGTGCCTATGGCATTGGCTTCAAACTCTCCAAGGGCAAATATAGAATCCAAAATTTCTTACCATCAGGGTGGGTTTGTTTAAGAAATTTAATGAAACTGACAAGTTTTATTTCCTGTTGCTTCTTTTGAAAATTAGCTAGGGTGGCATAGCAAAGAGTCAAACTTGAACTGCATTCGTACTCTACTTGCTTGGTTGCTCATTATACCTGCTTACAGGCTGGAAGGGATCCTTTTCTGTCATCATTGCTGGTGATGAAGTGAGAACAGGAAAGCCATCTCCTGAAATGTAAGATACATTTACAATTTGTATTTTACTTTTTTTTGGATTATCAATCTTGTTTGACTGAAAAGTCACAAATGTTCTTGGATTCTGACTTTGTAAGGTTGTCATTCTAGATTTTTGGAAGCTGCTAAAAGGCTAAATGTCAAACCATCCAGCTGCCTTGTGATTGAAGATTCTTTGTGAGTGAGTTTAACACATAAGTTATTATTGTAGTAAACCTTTTGATTTGTCTAACTGTGCCTCCTAGGTCTATGAAGAAATACTGTGAGTGTTGCAGTCCTAAAAAATGATGATGCAAAAGTTAATTACTTTCAAGCAGTCTAATTCTGACTGACAGTTTAAGTTGGCGTAGGATTTGATCAAGAATCACAATGTCTTTAGTACTTAACCCCTATTGCATTTGTTTTCAGCTTTTCCACTAGGATGGTGTTCCCGCTTCATATTTTGTTGAAATGACAATTATAAACTTTTTTTATATGTTTCTAATTATTAAATAAAATATAGGATCAAATATTTAAGTAGCCCACTTTATTATATGTTCATTAACATAATCATATACTGAAACAAAAACAAGAATAAGAATCGATGATGGTAAAATATTATAGATTTATTCTATCAAAAGACATCTCAACTATTTTTTCGAGACCTTTTGCCTCATGATTGTTATGGGGGATATATTCATGCAGTACCGAGCATCTATGCTTAGATCACAAGTCAAATAAAGATGCTCCATGCACCAATATTATATGCTGAAACTCTAATTTGATCATGAGTACTAGTTGATTTTTTATTAGATTTAACTTAAGGAATTTTTCCATATTTATTGTATATGATTAAAAAAATATTAAAGAATGTTATATTAGTCATAACAAAAAATGTGGAGTGGGAATACCACTACCCTCTCCACCATTGTCTCCTTCTGTCTGTGCACTCTAATTTTTTAACCAAATAACATCAAAATATTGTTGTTTCTCAATAAAGTACATGGGAAAGTAGAAATGTGTGCCTGCTTTCCATCACAAAGTTCCTTTTACTGATTTTGGAAAGGTTGTGGCTATGTCAGGCCAGGTGTTACTGGTGGTAAGGCCGCTGGCATGGAAGTAGTTGCTGTACCATCCATTCCAAAATCTCATCTTTATACAGAAGCAGATGAAGTTATCAATTCTCTGCTTGATTTACAACCTGAATTGTGGGGCCTCCCTCCATTTGAAGATTGTAAATCCCAAAAGACCTGTGTCAATGTTGAAGTGGCCTTTATTTTCTTTTCATTCTAGTTCTCGTGAGAAAATTGATCTGTGATTGCAGGGATGGAGGGTACTTTGCCTATCGAACCTTGGCATATTGGTGGTCCTGTGGTCAAGGGATTTGGTCGTGGCTCAAAGGTTCTTGGAATCCCAACTGGTATGTATCTTCCTATGTGTTCTCTTTATGTGTTGTGTCTGAAGTTGTGCTTGTTGAATAACATCATCAGTTTTTTGGGAATCTACTTCACTACGTATCTGACCTTAGTGTCACACTTTGTTTCAATGAATTTGAGCATAAAAATGGGTTATTCATGTTCTCTATGATGACTTCTATGTCATTCCATCATCTAACAAGTTTATTTGTATTTTTCAGCTAATTTATCTACCAAAGGTTATTCAGCACTTCTTTCAGAACATCCATCAGGTGTTTATTTTGGTTGGGCTGGATTATCATCGCAAGGTCTTTACAAAATGGTCATGAGTATTGGTTGGAACCCATATTTTAACAACACCGAAAAGACTATAGTAAGTTTGACACTGACATAAGTGATGACCTGTGCATGCCTTAATCTATTCTCTTAATCTAATTTGTATTGTAGGAACCTTGGTTGCTTCATGAATTTGATGGGGATTTTTATGGTGAGGAATTGCGCCTTGTGGTAGTTGGCTATATTCGACCAGAGGTATAATCAACACTCACGGTATCCTTTTTGTACTCCTTGTTATATCACGCTAATTGGTGTTCTTTCTGCATCCTTTGTCATCAGCGTCTTGCATTCCCTTTTTCACTAAATTTTGGTTTTGAAAAACTACAGGCCAATTTTTCATCGCTTGAGAGCTTGATAGCAAAGATTCATGAGGATAGAAGAATTGCAGAGAGAGCTCTAGACATTCCAACGTACTCGAAATATAGGGATGACCCGTATTTGAAAGGCTCTTCCCTGTAACCATAGCAAGCATCCATAAACTTTATGATCCTTAATTTTTCCAGAGCTCTTACTGCAAACCTCTTTTGTTCATTATAGAAGGTATTCATTGTGACCGTATTGCTCTCTCTTTTCAAGAAATCTTAGGCCTGGCTCGTAATCACTGTGGGTATAAAAATGAAACAGTGCCCCGAGAGCCCCCGATTATTGTTACTGAATATTTATCCACCAAACTGTCATCGATAATGTACTTGAATTATATTTGGGAAGCTGTTATGCAGACTAATGTTTCAGTTTCAGGTTCAGTCTATTTTGAGAGACAGAATTTCTTAGGTTACTTTTGGTTGGGACGAGGATTGGCATGGCTTCCAATGACTTAATCTGTTCCCCTGGCATGGCTCGATTAGAAGATAGGCAAGGGAAAAAATAAATAAAATTAGCTCCTCAATTTTAATTTTAATTTATCCTCTTTCCTTTTTGAGGTAGGACTTCGGAGTAGGACTGTAGGAGTGTAGGACCCAAACCTGATTCTAATGTGTAAAAACCCACCGACCGTTATTTTGTCCTTTCTTGGTTAAAAACACCATGACAACCGTATCAGAAGACAGGGTTGACCTTCTTGGGAAATTCCGACCTTCGAAACTTTACTGGAATACCAGTGTGTTCTTCCCAAAGAAGAAGGGATCTCACTTCTTCTCCATTTCTGAATTCTTTACAAAAGTTGCTACTCCTTTTTCTTCCTCCACGCTTTAGGTGCATAGGCTAATGTTTTTTATAAGAATCAAAAGATATTTTTTGAAGGGAGAGATAAACATGGCAGCAGTCTCACAACATAGAAATGGTGGTAAAGATCTAGCAGTGGATAGGAAAAAAAAATCAGAGTTTCACTGTTCGCCACTTGATTTGCTTCCTTAATTAACGAAGCAAACCTCCTTGAAGAAAGATCTAGCAGTGGATAGGACAAGTTCCAAGAAAAAAAAATCTTCGGAAATCCTGCCTTGCAGGCAGCTGGATATGGAGGCGGATAAAAAGAAAAGGAAAAGGAAAATGAAGAATTTGTTAGAAATGATACCATATCATATCGTTTCACCAACTAATTGTGTCCTCTCTTGGGCTCATAACTTGGTCTCAAACTGCAGTAAACCTGCAAATTAAAGAAATGGGGGCAGACCTGCAACATGTTTGTCCATGCCGAGCTTGGCCCACTCTAACCAGGAGTTATCTTCCTGAGCATCAAGGCTTCATTTTACCAGACGCGGAGGATCAATCAACGGACATGCATGTCCAAGATCATTTATCATATCAATAACTCCATCCTGACCCAGAGAGTATTCTTAACATGGCAGAAAACTTCCCTCCTCAATTTAGAGTTCTTCTCCATAATTGGCCAACAAGAAAACATGCCCAATTTCGAGCTCCGATTTCAACAAGTGTGAGGAAAACTAATTAGTTATTGTACATGGTTCACTGTCCAATTATCTTTTGCGATCGGAATTTAATCACGACAAAGAAAGTTTGTAACTGCAACAAAACAATGTCGTCGTAGGTATGTAAGGGAAGCGAAGGATGAGAAAAAATGACAGATTTTTTAATCATTCGATAGATTCGAGATCGGCCATAACTTCCTTTTCTTTCTTTCGTTCTTTTTTTTTTTTTCCATAAAAGCTGAAATGATTTCAGAGCCCAAAATTTCAAGCAATCCAAAAAGTGATACCACCCCACGCGAGATGTTGGCTCACTCCTACCCATGATTCCTGGTAGCAATGCTAAACTAAACTAAACTAATAAAAGTTTTTTTTTTAATAAAAAAATAGCACAGTTTTTTTTTAAATAGTAAAATAACTAGGTTTGAAAAAACAAATTGGCAAAAAACGAGAAATATTAAGATATTGCCGATGAAAAAAACAATATTTTAAATAAATTGTTAAATAAACTAATATAAAGAAGAGAAGAGAAAAAAAAAACTCTGATGACATACCGAAATTTTAATTACAAAATCATTGATATTATTAAAAAGATATCAGTGATACCAATCCAACAACATTAAATAAGTCATCAACAGTGATCGGATTGAATCATACTCTTTATTCAAATGAAAGTGAGTAATAAAAAGTGAGGAGAGAGAAAAAAAATCTCGGAGACACACCAAAGTTTCGATTATGACATCACTGATATCATAAAAATATATTTACATGACAAATTTAATGACACTAAAAAGGCCACTAACGTGTTAGTTTTATGCACATTAGTCAATTAGTTGATTATATGTTTTATTATTATATTTATATAAATACATATTTATTATTAATAAAGACTTAATTTATCTTTTATATTCATGTAATATTAGATTAATAAATATAATATTAGATTTATAAATCTAGATTGAAGATAAAATCCATGAAACAAAAGTACTTTGCAAAAAAAGTTATAAAGTTGTTATAATTATAAGATTCTTATTGCATCAAAGTCTTACTTATAAAATGTTTTTGGTCGACGCTCTCTTAAATGCTGGACATTCACTATAGTCGTAAAAGACTAATACATATTATGTTTTTATTTTTATGAAAGGAAGCAATTGTTCTCATAAACTAGAGTATAAGAGATACTTAGAGCTAATATGTAAATACTTGTTATAAGACATACATACCGAACTGGCTCGCATGAGAATTTCATATGGAGATATCATTTGTGTCTATGAAAAAGCTTACGTGACAGTTGTGTAAATGATTCTTAAACTTGAGATCACCAAGTTATCTTATATAGAAAGTATTATATTTTGATCTTGATACATATTATCTTAGTAAATGTAACAAATGAGCAAACACTTGATATAACATAAATTATATGAAGGTATTTAAGTGATCAACAGAGAATTCATCACTTTATATGAATTAGAAAAAAATATTTCACATGTTCTCAAATAATATTAATTGTTAAATCCTTGCGCAAGGTGAAATGAGATTTGAAAAGAGTTTCAAATCTTATTCAAATGATCAATGACTATAATGTGCGAACAAATATGATTTGACATAGCAGACATATTATATGTTAAAATGTCTAAATCGAAACATTATTGATGAAGGAATAATAATTACACTGAGAAACCGATTACTGAAAGGTTAAGTTAAACCACTTATGACTTTTCTAATATTTCAGGGATCATGATACGTTACTAGACGGTACACTTGATCTTCAAATATAATTTAATCAATTATTGAATGGATAATAAATTAAATTATTTAATCTATTTAATTCTATCTATTTATAATTATAATTTATATTTTGGCCAACATATTAGGAACCTAATGAGTTGCACACATTAAAAACCATTAATTAGAAATTAAACTAGGATAATTAATTAAGTGTAACTTGATTGAAAATAATTTTAGAAATTAAATACTAAAATATATTTATTTCATAGATTATAATTCTAGTTTTAGATTAATCAAGCAGGGACTTAATTGATTAAATTTATAAAATTATCTTTAAATAATGTATGGATATTGTTTAAGGAGTAAGTAGATATCTTGTTATTTATAGGGTTTTTAAGATTTCTTATAAATATAAAGCTATGCCCTTTATTTTTTTAAGAGTTTGTTTGTTAGATATAAAAAAGTATATAGGTCACAAAATAAAAGGCTAGCATTTCAGACATAGCAACCCCTCTCTTCTAAACAGGGATGTAAGAGATTTCTCACTGGTAGTTAGTGTGGATTACCGTTGGAGGCTAGACAATTGGAAGACTTGTGGTTTGCGACAACTCAGCTTTTAAAGAATTATTCAAAATTGGAGAAGATCAAATTTTCAAGTAATAAATATTTAAACAACTCTAAATCTCTCTAATGAGATCCTAAGAGCTCTCCAATATTATTTTAAATTTATCATTTTCACTACATGTATCTATATTGAGGAATCCAACACAACGGTAACTGGAGTGAGCCACACGTGATACCCAAAAGCAAGTGAGTCACTCGTCTTTTGATGTAAAGTGTGGCCCATTGCAGTCGTTATTTGTGATATTTTTTAATATTATTGTATTTATCTTGTCGAGAGCTTTATGATAATACTAGTGGTGTTAAAACTTGTTGTGTTTTTAAGATCTATTTTTTTTTTCTATCTCTTCTCATTGTAATTGCCCACTTACCTTTGAACGGAGAGCGTGACCCACTCCGGTCATCATTAATAACATTTCTTAATATTATTGGATTTGTATTATTGAGATCATTTTAATGGGAACTATTAAATAAAATATCTTAATTTCAAATTATAGTAACTGTAAGAGCATGTTTGATATTATCATAATAATTGTTTTTTAAAATATTTTTTATTTTGAAATATATTAAAATAATTTTTTTTTAAAAAAATTATTTTTAATATTAACATATCAAAATAATTTTAAAAAAATAAATTTTTAAAAATATTTTTAAGATATAAAAATGTTTTCCGTAAATTCCCCCTAGGAAAGAGGAAAGTACAATTAAGACACCCCACCGCCCCACCTGTCACCTTCCGAATTCCCCCGCCCCTACACCCTCCGTATCCATACGTGGGCTCTCAACTCCACCTTTTTTCTCCTAACCATATTAACCAAACACACAAACTCAGAACCACCATGAAACCTTCCGCCACAATCACCTCCTCCACCGCCACATTAGATGTCGTAAAAGCCCCAAACTTCGTCAAAGTTACGGCCATTACCATCTTCTCCTTCTCTGTTATCACCCTCCTCTACCTCTTCCCTTCCTCCCCCTTCCCCTCCTCTATCTCCTTCTCTCCCTCCTTCTCCATCACCTCCCCACAACAAATAAAAAATAACGCGTCCTTGGTTTCACCTCGTCCCAAAAAAACCCGGCCCCCACCACCTCCGACGGTGGGGGAGAGGACGGGGATAGTGGACGAGAACGGTGCAATGGCGGAGGATTTTGTAATCGGGGAGTTTGATCCGAGTGCAATGGATGAATTTAGAAATTTAACTGGTGGCAGAGAGGAGACATCGACGAAAGAAGATGGTAAACTAACCAGGGTTAAGTATGAGAGATTTAGAGTGTGTGAGGAGAGTACGAGAGATTACATACCATGTTTGGATAATGTGGAGGAAATTAAGAGGTTGAATTGGAGTGGAAGTTTGGTGATATATGAGAGGCATTGCCCTGAAGAAGGTAAGGGGTTGGATTGCTTGGTGCCTATGCCTAAAGGGTATAAGAGATCTATACCTTGGCCTAGGAGTCGAGACGAGGTAATTTTGTGAATTTTCTGTCATTTCTTTTTTAATTTTTGTACTTGTTTAATGGCCAGCCGCCTAACGGTAGTTTTTTGTTTCTTGTTTTTTGGTTTCGTTTTTAGGTTGGTTGATCTGGAAATTGTAATTTTGTGTAATGTAATTGGGTTGTTTAGTAATTCTGGGAATTTAGTGGATTTGTGGGTTAGTGTTCAAGGGAGTCTAATTGCTGATAAAACTGGAGATTTTCTGGGTGTTTTGGTGTTAGATTGGTGCTAAATGTATATAACCAAGTTTAAACTATAGGTAGAGTAGTTAGAACTGCTTGGATAATTGATGGCTGTTTAAAATTTATGGCTAACGAGTAGCTAAGAGTACAGAAGCTAATTGATTCATAATGATGGCTCTGATGCATTCCGCGGATTGTGTCCTTACAGTAACTAATACATTTGAATGTCTACAATAGTTCTGTTGCTTTGGAAAATGTTGGTCAATTTCCTTGTACTTGGCAAATAACTGTTCAATCTTCCAGTGAAGTTTCTTCGGTCTGATATTGAGATCTAATAATAGGTGTGGTTCAGTAATGTGCCACATACACGTCTGGTCGAAGATAAGGGTGGCCAAAATTGGATAGCATTAAAAAAGGATAAGTTTGTTTTCCCAGGAGGGGGAACTCAATTTATTCACGGAGCAGATCAATATTTAAACCAGATTTCAGAGGTTGGTTAGTGGTTACTTAAACATTCCCGCCACTTATTATTTTTATTCTCATGATTTTGATTGCTGTATCAACTTCGATTTGCAGATGGTTCCTGAAATTGCATTTGGTCAGCATACCCGCATTGCATTAGACATTGGTTGTGGAGTGGCAAGTTTTGGTGCCTTTTTGTTACAGCGTAATGTGACTACCTTGTCAATAGCACCAAAAGATGTCCATGAGAACCAGATTCAGTTTGCACTGGAGCGTGGTGTTCCTGCAATGGCAGCTGTATTTTCAACACGGCGTTTGTTGTACCCAAGCCAAGCATTTGATTTGATACACTGTTCAAGATGTAGAATTGATTGGACTAGTGATGGTACATTTTCTCATCCTACTATCAAGTCTGAGACTCGTCATTATATGTCGGAATTAAAAGATTTTTTATCTTCACCATTTCTGTCTTTCTTTGGCTGAATTGAAGATGGAATTTTGCTTCTTGAGGTGAACAGAATGCTAAGGGCAGGAGGCTACTTTGTCTGGGCAGCACAACCCGTATATAAACATGAAGAAAATCTCCAAGAACAATGGAAAGGTGATCCTCTCGATTCTAAGAGAAATTGCCTTTTTTTTTTTAATTGCTTTTCTGTAGTTCATCAACCTGTTTTGCTGTATCTTTAAGATCACAGCCACGTCTTCGTATTTTCTTCCTTTGTTATTATTGTTCTTCTCTGACTCCCTGATTTCCATCAGCCAGACAGTGTTAGAGATGAGGAACTCAAACCTCCTGATTGCTTGAATTGAATTTTTTTTCTTGTTTACGTTCAGAAATGCAGGACCTAACTAGACGTATTTGTTGGGAACTTGTAAAGAAGGAAGGATATATTGCCATTTGGCGGAAACCTTTAAACAACAGCTGCTATCTTAGTCGTTATAGTGGGGCACAACCTCCTCTATGTGATTCCAATGATGATCCAGACAGTGTTTGGTAGGCCCTGGCTCATTCCTTCTAGTTTTTGGTTAAGTGGAATAGTAAATTTGAATAAGAGTTGGTTTAATACTTTAATTCTGATCTTCTTTTTGGAATGAGATTCAACAAGAGAATCTATACCAATTAAATCAATGGACATACTTTGGCAACTTTGTGTTGGCTCTAATAATGCTGAGGGATTGATACACGATTGCTTTGTTTTCTCTTTCTTTTTCCTTTACGATCTAACCTGGCCCTGTGTTTCGAGGAATAAACTGTGCATAGCTTATAGCAACTTCTATCTGTGCTCATCCATCAGACTTGAACATTGGATAACTGCATCATCATTGTTTTGACAATATGTGTGAAGTTTGTAAGATATCCATGTCCTTCGCAGGTATGTCAGTCTGAGGCCATGCATAACTAGATTGCCTGAGAATGGTTATGGAGCTAATGTCACTACATGGCCTGTACGCCTTCATTATCCACCAGATAGACTCCAGAGCATAAGAATGGATGCCACCTTTTCCAGAAAAGAACTTTTCAAGGCAGAGTCAAAATATTGGAATGAGATTATAGAAAGTTATGTCAGAGCTTTCCACTGGAAACACGTGAATTTTCGAAATGTGATGGACATGAGAGCGGGATTTGGAGGGTACCTTCTTTTTGCTATTGCATTTCAATAAGGCACTATGGTGAATTCTCTGATTTTAATTTCAATAGTAACTGTACAAGGTTTTTGGAGGAATCCATGATATTGTGTAATTTGTGCATCATTTTTGTAATGGCAGGTTTGCAGCAGCATTACATGATCTGGATGTTGATTGCTGGGTTATGAATGTTGTTCCCGTGAGTGAGTTCAATACTTTACCTGTGATTTATGACCGAGGACTTATTGGAGTCATGCATGACTGGTATGGATAGTGCTTCTTTTTGCCTTCTATTCTTGGTAGTTTCTCTGAATTTATTCAGTCCTATTTCTTACCCCTATTTCACAATAATTTGAGAATAGCTGTCCCAGTGCCTATAGACTCATCAGGGGAGTAAAAGGAACATGACTATGGAGTTTTTTTTCTTAAAAAAAAATAATAATTTTGACAGTTCATAGTTTTCTTTAGGAAACAAACTTTATTGAGAATGAGATAAACAGCTAAATGATTTAGAAAAGGTCAATTATATATAGGGGCACCAGTTGATGGAATTAGTAGAATTGGAATGTTTTTTAGACAGGATTTTTCCATACGTTCTAAATCTCGTATCTTAATTTTGCTTCTATATCCAAGCAACTAAAAAGTTCTGGCTAAAAAATGTAGATGCTATGATCTCTGTAGCTTTTTATATTACAAGCTATATCACAAGCTCATGTTTCTACGATCTCAATCTATATTTACTTGAATGATGCTATAAATATCCATTAAAGTGGTTATTTATTTATAATTGAACAAAAGCGAGTCTGAATGGGTATACTCCGAGTATTTACTTTAGGGATCGTTCCTGCTGCTTCCTTTATAGCAGTTATTGCTCCAGTTTCAGAAGGTATAGCTCTTGCCTCGGCTTTGCCTTTGAAATCGGAGACTGTTCCATTTTCCTACTGAGATAGGCAATCGTAGGGAGAACTAGATGTATCTTGCTAGGCAAAGACAGGTTAGAATGGGTAGCTCGTGGGTGGACAGGATAGATCACTATCGCAGAAGGAGGCAGAACCGGGAGAAGAATTAAGGCTAGAAAGGTCATCGCCCTATGAGGCACTTGGTTCTAAAGATTCAATCTCAAAGTGGTACTAAAGATTAGGCAGAAGCGGAACTAGAACTAGAATTCTTCACCCCTCCTCCTGTACCATACCAAGAAGTGTAGCTAGCCAACATGGATTGCTGAAATGACCTGTCAAAATTTCTTAGAAGCAGAGCTGCATGAGCACTTTGACCATAGAAATTTAGAAGTGAAGTGCCATTGGGAACTCTGACTGCAGACTTTGCTGGGCCAGAACTAAAAATTTTTTCGCCCAACCGTTACTCCAGAGTCCCCATGCTTCATTTGGGTATTTTTTAAAGGTTTAACTGTAAAAGTATCTGTTCTTTATCGTTGATTTGTTGTTACCAAGCTCTTGATCTTGATTATGAATTCATAATTCTCAAAATCTTGTTTCCCAGGTGTGAGACATTTGATACATACCCGAGAACTTATGACCTATTGCATGCAGCAGGTTTGTTCTCTGCCGAGCAGAAAAGGTACGACTCAAGGTTCCTCGTGCTTGTCTTATTGTTATTTCTTCGTGCTTCGCTGGTGGAAAGTAGATATAACTTTCTGCAAATTATTGTTGATTGTAGGCACAAATGCAAAGTCTCAAGTATCATGCTTGAGATGGATCGCATGCTAAGGCCTGGTGGAACTGTTTATATACGTGACTCAATATCTGTTATGAGCGAGCTTCAAGAGATAGCAACTGCCACGAGATGGGTGTGTACACTTCGGGACACGGGTGAAGGTCCCCATGCGAGTTGGAAAATTTTAACCTGCGATAAAAGGATGCCATGAGTTTGTCATATTGGTTCTCTGAAGATGGGACTCCTGTCTCATGGTACAATCTTTTTCCATTTTTTACTGTAATCATTTTTGTACATTAGTCACTATATCTCTCTGATACAAACGAGTCCCTAATTCAAGCGAAAAGATACATTTGCAAATATCTTGTCATACTGTAATGGATGCCTCACTGATATGTTATTGCATTCACACACAAGCGCAAGCCAGGACCAGTGATCTTAACAAATAATTAAAATTTTGTTTTTCCGAGTTAAAATCTTTTACTTTTTTGGTACATCCAGTGATATATATATATATATATATATATATATATATATATATATATATATATATATGGTTAAAACAGAGGCTTTGACCTTTGCAAGTCAGTTATATAACGATGGTCCGCAGAAGCAACAAAATGAAACCAAACAGTGACATCAGCAAACTTATTAATTGACGAGGGGCTGGATTATGGAAATTGGAAAGTACGAGGACGAGCCAAGCCAATACACCAATCTATATCTTGAATGGGATTGCAGGGGAAGAGAGACCCTTGAGGTCCGTCAAATGGAAATTGATGTCCAGAGACCATGTTCATAATCTCTAATCAAGCAAATAAGATTTCGTGTTCTAGTTACCATGACTGCCAAAGCTCCCCCACGCTCATACTAATCCCCAGACATGTCCAACAGGGTTTACCCAGGCCAAAACTTTGCCGAGAAAAGGAAAAATTAATTACATCTTTACATCAACAATCCATGAGCCAAAAATAAAACTGATCCTTCCTTCAGATTTCTCTATGGCTTCATGGAAGAAGAATCCTTGTGCGCTGCTGTATTAACCTGTTTGGACAGATATGCTTCATAAATCTCCACGACAAGCCGGGGATCCTCTTCCACAAGCTCTATGTATTCCTTCCTTTTGGTAAGTTTGTCCATGTTGTCAGTGATCAATGACAACGCTGTTTCAAGCATATGCTTTGCATTATGCTGATGGGCAAAGGCATAGCTCATGACTGAGTTGTCCCAGTTCAGTTTTGACACCAAAAACTTCTCACAATAGGCCTTGAGATGCTTCACCTCGTATTTTTCAGCCAATACTAAAAGGTCACAGGCCATCTGCTCATCAAGGCACGCTTCAGCAGTGTACAGATAGTTGACAAAGCTTCGAAGTGCATCATATGATACATCACTGATCTTGATGGTGCCACTCCGGCTTTCTTCCATCTCATTCTCAAGCATCGCTTTGAAGACTGGGGAACGGCTCACCTGTAGTCAGAAAGAAAACAATTGAGCATCCCCATAACACATCACCAGATCGTCTTATCCAGTGTTAAGTGGACAAGCAGGGATTCATTTTGTTTAGACTGATACAGGAACAACTCGAAAGCAAAACGCAAAATTGTCTCCCATGGTTCATCGGTTCAAGTTGTCTAATTTGTACGAAAATAAGCTATAATCTTAATGGGATGGACCAAATTTAAGGGACAACCATGCAAATAACACCAACCAGGTATGCATGTGGAAAATACCCGATTGTCTTTAACATAACACAAGTCCATATTTCCTCTTGTTTGACACGTCAATTTAACAGTTGCAAAATACTAGTCCGTGCATGCGTCTGGGCAGACTTGGATAAAAGCCTAAACTGATTTTCCCACATCCTTACAATAATAGAAACATGCGCCTCCTCAGCAGCAACTGTGTGTGTATGCATGATCATTGATCAATCAAGAGACCCTAAAAGACTGATCAACAGAGAATTTGCAGTAAACAACATTCAGAATTACCCAATTAAAAAAAAGCAAGCCTTCTAACTGATCAAGAAGTTTGACTAATAGGATTGAGGAATTGGGTATTTACCAAAACAGCCTTGTGAGCAGGAACAGGCACGGATGGGCTAGTCCCGATAAGCCCATCATCGGAGGAAGCAATCAAAACGACATCGGTGAAGCAAGGGCCAGCTGGGGAGCGATGAGTGATGTGGAGATCAAGAGGAGACCAGAAACGCAAGAAGGCAACTTTAGCTTTGAGATCTTCGATCTCTCTTTTAAGCTCTTCTTCAGTATCGCTTGCTTCCTCGTAACACTCTTTGCAAGTTCCGGCATCGCATCTGCTGTAGAACTCCTTACAAGATATGCACCTCATGGTTTCGGAGTCGGAGTCAGTCTCGCATTCTGTGTCTACCCGGGACGCTGTACAGAGGTGGCCTCTCATCGTGTTTCGTTGAGTTTTATGAAGCAAAGGAAGAGGCGGATTTTAATGAGTTGGGGGTGGAGGAGGAGGATTTGATTGATCGAGGGGGCGGCCGAAGCCTGCTGAACGGTGGTTTTGTTGGGACAAATCGAAATGAAATGAAACAAGGGATAATTAGATCAGTAATTGTTCTCTTTTTTTTTTTTTTTAATGATTAGCTCCGTTACTGTTTTGAGATTTTGATTAGTTTTAGTTTAATACTGGCCCTTTAACTCACGCTTCATTTGGCTTCTTCAACATATTTTTTAACATAAAAAACAATTAAAGTATGGAATATCTTGTTAAATAAATTAATAGCTATTTATATAAATAAATTGTTAATAATAATTAACATAAAAATTAATAAAATTAAAAGATAAATATAAATCAAGATATTTAACTACAAAAAACAATACATTCATTAAATTATGTTTATTAAACTTATTTATTAAAATCAATAAAAGATAAATTCACAAATTTAAAAACTCATAACTTAAAAGATAAACACAAATGAAACTAGTTAAATAAACTCATGCCCTAAAAACATATTATGCAAATCCAAACACATCAACAATATTATTTAAAAATGAATTTTTTTTTAAATAAACTTCATTTGTATAAAACCCAAAATATATCTAAATGAATTAGAATAACATCTTGAAAAATCAAACACAAACAAAACAACTCTAAAAAAGTTGTATTAAAAAATAGCATACAAAACTCGCAACCTGGATTATAAGATCGGAATAAACTTATAAAAAAAGAAGTTGAAGATAATTACAAAACTAATATTAAAAAAACAAATGCAGAGTGATAAAATCATGTAAAACCGAATCTCTAATAAATCAAATATCAAAAGATAAAATTAAGAAAAAAATCAACTACATAAAAGGATCTAGAAAATAAAAGGAGGAGGGAACATTAATTAGAGGGCAACTAGAAATTTGATTCGATATGTGCTCGTAGCGGGTCATAATTTTTTTTCTAAAAAAACTTGAGTATATAAGCTATTTTGATATATTTTTTTTACATAATAAAATTTATAAGTGTAAATCACAAAAGTTTATCTAAACATCTAATAATTATTTATGTAAAAAAAATTGTTAACAATAACTAAAAGAGAAATTAAAAAAATTGAGAAATAAATGTAAATCAAGATATTTGATCTTGAAAAATAAAATATTTACCCACTTGTATCCACTAAATCTGTTTATTAAAATCAATAAAAGATAATAGAAATAAATATATATAAAATAGAGTGAATAAAAAAAGAAAAACAAAAGTATGTATGGCCGAACATATAAGAAATATTATTTCAAAATAAATTTTTTTTGTACAAAACAAAACCTACTTGTATAAAGTATATAAAAAAAACAGCAAAAATTTAACGCAAAACAAAAATTTTTTTTTAAAAAAACTTTATCCAAAAATAACTTGCAACTCATGATTTAGGTAACAAGGCCGAGATAAGCTGATAGAAAAAAATATGAAGGTAACCACAAAAACATTTTCTAAAAAACAATATAGAATGATAAAATCGCAAAATAAAATGAGAAAAAAAGAATTCTTAATCTTATTAACACTTAAAACTTGTAACTCGTGTCATTAAATTGAAAGCATGACGAATGGAAAAATCAAAAAGCCTAGCTCCAAATAAATCAAACACTAAAGGATGTAACCGAGAAAAAAATCAATCATGTAAAAAAATAATAATTAAAAAATAAGAGTGGAAACCGAAATAAAAAAAATTAATTTGAGAGCATTTAAAAATTAAATTGCATTGTTAAATTAAAAAGAAAAAAATTAACAAAAAGAAAAAAGAAATCAAAAGAATGAATGATAAATTAAAAAAAAATAACATAAACTTTGATTGAATGATAAAATTGAATACTAATAAAACTTTAACAAAAGATCCAAGGGTGAAAATGACAAATCAAAAGAATAAGGACCGAATTGGAGAAAACAATATATGACAAATTGTAATTTAAAGATTGAATTGATAACATAAAAAAACTTTTCTTAAAGGGTTAAGGATGAAAATAAACATTAAAAAACATAAGGATTTAAATTGAAAAACAAAAAGAAAAGAGGACAAACATGTATTTTAACTGGAAATGAGAGAAAAGTAAAAAAAAATAAAGAAGAAACGACCACCAATAACAAACTGTCGGTTCACCACTAACACAATCCATACCAGGAGGAATAGCACGTGGCGGTGCTTTTAATGCCATGACGAAAGGATATTTTCGAATCAATGGTGGTTTCGTACGTACTGTCAAAAAAACACAAACGCCACCAACATGCTGATGCGTGAAAAACACAAGTCAACAACATTTTTGAATTTCATATTAAAAAGAAATGTTAAATTACCAAAAAACCCTCCATGACTTTGGAGATAACAAATAAACCAATATGAAAGTACCAAAACACTCTTCAATACATATAAGCCATTTTGTTTTATTTAATGGCAAATAAGTATTTTACTTATTTTAAAGTTTGTGCATAGCTAAAAAAAAAACTCTTGGTCACCAGGTTTAAATTCATTGATCTTAGAGGTAGAAAAATATTTTTACTATACAAAATAATATAAAAAGACAATAATATCCATATTTAATCTTTTAATGACCAATAAGTTAGTGTAAAAGTCTTTACTGTTCATGTATGCTAGAATACCATGTATATTCTTATTAATGTCTCATATGAATATTTGAATGTGATATTGGATGTCTTGGATTTAATTAATAAATGGTTGATACGGTAATGATTCAAGATGATTGAATTGTGGTTTGTAATTTGTATAAAAGTGTTGATTTGATAAGTCGATAACTTAAGATGTTTTATTTATAGAGAAAACTTTTCTGAAATTTCAGTAGAGTACATAAAAAAAAATTCCCTTGTAATTCTGAAATTTAAGCACGTGTTTCATCTCAGAAAATTAGAACGTTACAAAGATCCATGCAAAAGGATAAGGATTTGATATCAAAAAACTCTTTAATGAAAAAATGATGGGTTTAGGCCACAAAACTAGGTCTAAAAAAGAGTTAGGACGTGCATAGAGCCCAAAAAACATTTGACAACATGCTTGGATTCGACCGTGAGGCTTGAGCTCACGGTGTGCTAGGTGTGTGCCTAGCGCTTAGGCTTGGATGTCACACTTAAGCCCATGAGATGCTAAGAATACCTTGTGCTTGGGATCAAGCACAACACCCAAGTTTACAGGGGTGTTAGTCATGTGCTCAACACCTGAGCTTGGATGTGTTGCCCAAGCCTATGAAAAGGTAGGTGCGCACCTAATGATTTGGCTTAGGTTTTATGTTCGAGTTCATAAGTATTAGTGTGTGTCTAAGACATGTGTTGTTATTAAAATAAACTTGTACCAACTAAAAAACATTTTTTATTGGAATATTAATAAATCTGTATATCAAATACATATTTTAAAGTCAACAACATCAGTTTTATTAAAAAAAAACACATCGAATAAATATATAGATGGATGGTTAAATCGATCGATATGTAAGGCAAAAGATGAAAGCAAGATGGAAACATAAAAAGGAAGGCTGGAGCCATAAAAGGAAAGCCTCGTGGAGGCGAGGCATGGCATGGCATGGCATGGGGCAACCACTTGAATCTGGGAGGGACCTCCTAAATTCTTGCCTCACTCACCAAACTCAGGAGGAGGAGGAGGAGGAGCCGAGAATCATTTCACAGTCAAGTCCATACCCACTGAAATCCTCCACGTGTGTATTAAAACATATGGGTAATTCGTTACAAGATCCGACCCAACCTTTTCGCTTTCAATAAAAGAAAAAAAAGGAGTAAAATGTAAAGATAAAAACTCTAACGAGGTCCCGGATTCTTCTTCTTTTTTTTAAAAAAAAAACTAGGGAGTACAAAAAAGGATAAGAAGACCTGCTACTTGCAGAGCCAAGTCCCTCTCGCTCTCTAACAAATCCAACTCCCTTCATCGTCTTCTTTGTTTTCCTGCTCTCAGATAATTAGGGTTTCGGGTTTCCAAAGACTAAAAAAATTCTCTACTCGTTCTGGTACGCTTTCTTTGCACTCTCTCCTTCTATTTTAATTTTCTATTTATTTTGTTTATGTTAACTGTGTGGTAACTGTGCAATGCTAAAGAAAATGAGAAAAAAAAGAATGTTCAGATTTTTTTTTGCTGGTCATTCATGTCGAACTTACACGAATTTGCTAGTATTTCACTTGATTAAGGCTGAGTAACCTAGTGCATTTTTTTTCCTTTTCCTTTTCTTTTTTTTTTCGTGTTTTTTTTTCCTGGATACCAGACGGAAGCCTAAGTTTATTTTTAACATTACTGACTCCGAGGTTTTTTTTAAAAAAGTTTATGCAGATTTTTTTTTTAATTTCTTGTGTAATGTTTTCAGTGGTTTCACCCTAGTTGGGTTCTTTTTAGTTGTGGGTGTCACAGTGAAACCCTGATTTGGCGCTGAAAAGCTCGAAATTAGGGTTCGTTTTGAACGTTTTAAGAATGGTTGGTGAAGAGGGAATGGGCAATGGTGAGGGTACAGAAGAATTAGTTCAGCCCTTAAAGATTGAAGCAATGGACAATGGGTTTGGAAATGACGGTGTTGAAGCAAGCTCTGGCAGCAGTGAAGGTTTTCGAACTTACAAGAGACGCAGGAACACGAGGTCAAGTTTGGATGGGAAAGGTCAACAGGATGGGAAATCTTTTATGGAAGCTGCTAGTAGATTGGCAGACCAGGTAGCTCACAAACACAGGCCGTCCATGCCAATTTTTCCTTATGTAATCTCATCGTGTATTGACTTGTTGGAAATTATTCTTATTGAGTATGATTTTGTAGTGAAGATACTTGCACTGGAAGTGTTTGTGTTGTGCATTTTATTCTTGTTCTTTGCTCTAGCTAAGTTGTGGTTTCTTGCAGACCATAAAGAATGATTCACAGGACCATCTTCGTGAGAATCATGCTTCTTTGAATCATTCAAGTGACGTTTCACAGAGGCAGTGGAGAAAATTTGTCCTTGACTACATGTATCAATCATCAAGTAATGATGAACATGGCATACAGAGGTGCATCAGGGATGCACTTATGATGGCAGTTAAGATCTATGCAGCTATTAAATTGAATGTGCTAAATAAATATAAGATTCATTTCTCATTCATGTTTTTTGACTTGTTAACATTTTTTTGTCCCTAAATTTTTTTGTCGCAGGAATCTGGTAACTGTAATGCAGATTGGCACAAGCCACCTTCAATGGGGCGGATGGCTAATGGAACTCACAGCACAGCTAAAGGGCATGTAGGTGTCATTTCAAATGGAACTTTGGAAGAATCACGGCATCACAGTGTAACTGACTTGTGCCAGCATGCTTTCCTTAACATCTTACTGTCAGAAAAGTTCACCTCTCTTTGTAAGCTACTGTTTGAAAATTTCAAAGGAATGACGACTGACAGCATTCTTAGCCTGAATTTCATAGACAAAAGGATGAAAGAGGGAGCTTATGACCGTTTGCCTGTGCTTTTCTGTGAGGATATTGAGCAGGTAATTTATTACAATACTTCTCTACATTGTTTGATATAGTCAATTACAAAGCTTTTGCTGAAATCATTGTTGAGTTAGATTTAGGCCCCTGCACGTTGTGTAACCAGCCATTAAATACAAAAGGGATATATACATTTGTTTTATATGAAAGTTGAAAGGAAAGATACAATGTTTAAGACATCATGCACCAATGAAAGTAAGTATTTGTTTGATGTTGTGGTCCTTTATGAAGACTGAAGAGTTATACTTTTAAAGTTTCATTTTATCACCACAATGTTTACACGATCTTATCTCTTAGATGCAATTGTTTAAATGAATTCCTGCGACACTTGTGCAACCTCTACCCTCTCTGGTAGTTAACAAACTTTTGAGCGATTCAGAACTGCATGTCACATATTTTGGGGGATCTCTTAGGAGTTGAAAACTATAATGCCTTCATCTTTATTGCTTATACTTTGATAAGTTAGATTTTTCACATCTCTTACTGTTAATATAGAACATGTAAGTGACTATCTTAACAATAACTTTTTCCTGTGATTTATACCGTGATCATAGTTTGTTCATTTTAATTGGCCAACTACTACATGTTCATGTCACTGGTCCTGTTCATTGTAATGTCATTCAGCATGTATGATTTTGTTTCTGTTTACCAGTTCTCAGAAGAAAATGCAATTTCTTTTTGTTGTGCCATTCATTTAAACTGAACAACATTTTCAGTTCTGGAGAAAACTTCAAGGTTTTGGTGCTGAATTAATCTCTCTCACCAAGAGCCTATCAGACATATCAAAGACTTGCTATAATGAACGGGTAAGCCAGCCAACGTGTAGATACTCTTCTGGCAGACTAAGAACTTGAGTTCTGTGCTAAATGCAGCATTTGCTTCATTTTTCAATTTACTATTGTTTCTTAATGCCCTTTTATGGTTTTCTTTTCATTAAACCTGAAACGTTTACTTGTGCTTTCCAGGTGGGAGGATTAGTACACTGTACATTTGAAGATAAAAAGCATGAGGTAATTTTTGTGAAACATGGCAGTACAATTAGTTTTGTAATGCTGGCATTAGAAATATATACCACTGAATTGCAGTAGCAAGCCAAGTGCATGTTCACTGTAATACTTTTAAGTTTTAGTTGGTTTTGATTCCTATCTATACCTTTGTGCTGCAATACAATTCTGTACCCAGGATTCCAATTCTCATGGTAAGCCAGAGCAAACAGATGCTTGTTATGTCTACAGAGTCTGCAGTTGCAGGCGTTGTGGGGAGAAGGCAGATGGGATGGATTGTTTAGTTTGTGATTCATGTGAGCAAATGTACCATGTCTCTTGTATTGTGCCAGCTGTCAGAGAGATTCCCCCCAAAAGCTGGTACTGTCACAACTGCACCACAAGTGGAATGGGATCCCCTCATAAGAATTGTGTAGCATGTGAGAGATTGAGTTGCTGCAGGACCCAAAATAATCAAGCTGATGATGAAATTGGTTTATCAACTCAAGAACCATTCAATGATTTTGAAGAGGCATCAAATTTTAGCGCCAATAATGAGGTCAAACTTTCATCAGAAGGGACTGGAAACGTGTGCACCTGTAAAATCTGTGGAAGTCCAGTGGGTAATGGAGAGAAGATAAAGATTTGTGATCACTCTGAATGCCCTGGCAAGTACTACCATGTGAGATGCTTGACAACGAGGCAGATAGATTCATGTGGTCATCGTTGGTATTGCCCTTCTTGTTTATGCAGAGTTTGCATCACTGATAGAGATGATGATAAGATTGTTTTATGTGATGGCTGTGACCATGCATACCACCTTTATTGCATGATTCCACCACGCATTTCTGTACCAAAAGGGAAATGGTTTTGCAGACAGTGTGATGTGAAAATACAGCGATTACGCAGGGTACGGAGGGCATATGAGAAATCTGAAAGTCATCGGAAAAAGAATGACGAGGGGGTTAAAAAGGAATCTGAAAACCTCAAGAAACTTTACGAGGAGGGCGGAGAAGAATCAGATAAAGGTAGAGGAATGGACATGCTTATAACTGCAGCACTAAATTGTGAAGTTGGTTGCCAATCAAATGAAGAGTTGAAAAGCATGTAACATTTTCGGGAGATTACAAGATAAAAGTTGAGTTTTTGATCATATATCATACTGATTTTGTATGCGTAACTGATGCCAAGAATCTTGACTATGCCGCTTTACAGGGGATGAATATTTCAGTAGGTTGTAAACTCGTAGTTTTGCTGACTTGGATACACGACTCCTGGCAGGCTCATGATCTGTAGGCTTGTATATTTACTGGTTTGCAACTAGCAAATACATGACATGGAGTGACAAGGATCAGGGAATCATAAGATATGTGTTGGAGATGATGTTTTTAACAGTGAATGGCCAACATTCTGTTCTTTTTGTACTAAATACGGTTCATTCTTTGTAAGGGGAAAGCTAATTCTGACAGTAATGTTGTGAATTAGAAACTGTTCCCAAATTTCAAACAACCTGTACTTTTTAATGAGAGGGAACATTTTCTTCTGTACTTGAAGAAGTTCAACTTTTCACCCCCCGCCCAACTAATGCAGTTCTTTAGCTGGTGAACCTTGATGGTTCTCTCATTCCCTGGAGGTGTAGTCTTTTGGCCAGCTGCATTTATCAAGGGAACTGGGAGTGATTTGAAATGAGTGCCCTAGTTGACGAGAGTGCCAGTGGTGATTTTGAAGTTAAAAGAAGGAATGTCTGCATGCTTGCTGCATTTCAACATGGCAGTTCTGGAGTGCTGTGGCGCGCAGTTGATTTGAAGACTCGCATGGTGCACACCGTTTTCGTAATTAAACCTTCTTCATGATGTTTACAGATGGTTTAATACATAGTGAATTTGTGGGTGTTTTTTTTATTGCAATTTGTTTTTAAAGTGATTTTTAAATTGTTTTTCGTTTCAAAAAATTTTAAATTGATTTTTTTAATGTTAAAATAAAAAAATCTAAAAAAATATCATTTTAATATTTTTAATTAAAAAAATATGTTTAAAAAAAATCCTACAATATAATACAATAACACACTTTGCAACCTATGCCTGACATTGCGATGTCTGTGCTGCTGCAGAACTGATTTCTGATTTGGGCTGATGATATCTACTGTCAAGCTCGTCTGGTGAGCAAAATATCACATTAACAAGTATGGTGCTCTGATTAAATACCGGTGGGTTTTTTAAACAATCTACGCCGAATCATAAGTCCTAACTGTAAACTTTTGCAGGAGTTTTCTCAATCTTGAATGAAATAACAAAGTACAATTAAGCTCGCTTTTATTGGTATTTAACATTGCCATTCGACTCCCTCTTATTTGAGCCTAGAGTCACCGTGACTTGAACCACCGGGAGCAAGAGCAACCGAGAGGGGAAAGAAACAATAACGAGAAGAAACAAAAATGGAAAATTGCCAAGGTTAATTCATGGCTGTGCTTTCTGAAACTCCATAACCCAATTGTTGTAAGCACAACAGATAACCTGAGAAACCAGATTTCATTGCTAAGGCTTAGGAGTCCTTTTATGTCCTCTCTTAACCTCCAGGATTTCGAGCTAACATCAGCAAATCTTGCTCAAAGACAATGTGTGAAGAAGCAATGTTCTCTGGTGCAAGGGGAAGAATTGATTCCACAATGATCACCTTACCATCTCTTGGAAGAGCTTCCCAGCAGTTCTTGAGAAGTTTCAAGCAACGCTCATCGCTCCAATCAACAGTTCCACAATGATCACCTTACCATCTCCTGGGGTGACTAAATTATTTTCTATGAAGTTCAGACTAGTCTTCTGATTTCACTAATTTTTCTTTTTCTCACATCTTGACAATGAACTTCAATTAGCAGTTTTGGTTCTGACATCAACTAGCTAAAGAAAACAGAGATTTCAAATCAAGGAGGCTTTACCTTCAAGAAAACAGCATCTCCCTTAGGCACACTCGCAAACAATACCTCCCCCCAACATGCTCCACGCCTAAGACGTAAAATGTCTTGTAGTAAGTTAAAGGCTCTGATGCTCGTGTATGAGTGATCAAAGTGATAAAACACCGTTCATCATTTCTGAAGCAGGAAGGAAAAGAGAAAAACAGGACAACAGTGGACCACTTTGTTGTTTAGCCACAGTTCTTTACGGAGCAAATTACATCAAAATACAGACGGGATAGAGTCTTGCGTGTACAATAATGCTATAAAAACAAAAGAAGGCAATGATACCTGGATATGACGGTGCATCTGCTATTACATGGGGCAGATCATAATTTGTACCCTGAATGTGAGGATGCTTAGAAGAGATGATGTTGATAGCGACTCCAATTCCACCTCCAACATCAACTAACTCTTTGAAACCATGAACCTTCGTAAATATCAAGGATCTTCTTCATGATCAAGGTAGTGTGGTTTGACATTGCTAGATTGAATACCCTACTTAACATTTTATCAGTTTCTGGATGCTCATAAGCTGTCATCCCCCTTCAAGTATAGCATCATTAAGGAGGTACCTGGCAGACCATTACATCACTTAAAACCAACATTCTGTAAGGGAAAGTTATTTACTCTGATCTCCCCCTCTCTTTATACAGGTCTAGTTAGAGCACAGAAAATGTCAAATTCTTTGAATTGAGCACTTCATTTCTTGGTGTCTGATTTAGGTCATATCCAACCCAACAGACCCATACGATTTATTTTCTCTATCAGAAATGCTCATCAATTTGTTAAAGCAGTAGCCTAATTTCTCTATTGATTCAAAAGTACCATTTAAAAGGTGAACCGAACAAAAAAAAACACAAAAAACACCAGGAAATACCAGCTTTTCATGAAGACCTCATAATGATGCAACGAAAAACAAAGGGGCGACAGATCCACCACTTCCACCTTCAATTTAACAAGAAATTTGCATGTAGGTCCTTCACTATACGCTATCTCAACTTCCCCGTTCTCTTTAATGCATGTTGAGCACTTGAGTATATCATAGCTTGCCAAAAGACGCAGCATTCGGTCTAGCAAGACGGATGCATCTGGGTTCTTTGAGGGAATTCTAGCTGCAATCTTGGCAGGTGAAATCACTGAGATGCATGCGCAGCCCCTTCACTAGTAGCCGTGAAGATGATTTCTATGATATCGAGTTCAATGGCTGATTTCAGTACCATTGGAAGAACTACAGCATTTGCTAGTCCGTTGGCTAGCTTGCCTGTTTGTTCTTCTTAGAGAGTGAGTTGTGTTGCTCAGTACTAGACATTTTTTGTGGGTTGGGGTAGCTGTGCACATCGATCGTTTGGTCAGCAGTAGCTGGTTATTTGTAGGCGTGAGTGCCGTAATACTCTCGCTCTCTATCATGTGAAGGTTTCCCTGCTGGTAATAGAACTGGGCCTTAAATATAAATCTGGCATTTCTTTTCTTTTTCTTGAATAATTAAAGTATAGATAGAAGAATAAAGGTAGCATTTGATGATAAAAAGCACGTCTCTTTTAAAAATTCATAAATCCATTCTAAAATTTTCTATCTTTCCTCAACCTATCACATTTTTAACTCTTTTATATACATGTCTATATCCTAGAACACTTGTAGCAACCCAACAATATTTCTATCTTTGTTATATCTATATCTTCTTTCCTATAACATTAACCAAACACAACGTAATAAAAATCCCCTTATAACACCTATAAGATACTTGATTCGGTAATAGATTCTTTGGAATGAATGGCATTTCTCTTTCAATTTTTGTTTGAGATTTTCCAAGGAGGCATGTAAATTCAGTTTTGAAGCAGAGAGTAGCAGCGCGGCTCGAATGATTAAAGCTTGAAAAGTTACACTATACAGGCGCATGGACTATTCATTTTCCTGCACATTCAAAAGCTGTCCTAACACAAGTGAAAACATGCCGTTTGAAAATTGAGATAGGACAGCTTCTGATTGTCTTCAACTTTATAGAAATAGACAGTTGAGGGAACTGCTCCTGAATCTACTCATTTTCTTCCTTCTTATTGAAGGAATTACTCCTGAATCTACTCACTTTCTTCTTTCTTATTGGCAGCAACCTTGAATGGTTCACTCAAACAAACAGATTTCTCATTCAGACTTACAAGGACACTATGTTTGACAATTCTATACAGCACATAATGCTTGATTCGGCCATCAGCATATCCATGATCTAAAATCCCCCCTCAGGAGCTCTCAGTCTTGTCACTGACCACATAACGGTTCTCTTTACTACTCAAACCTGATGAATGAAGCTGCTTTCGCTTCTTTACAAGCTGTAATGCACCGTGTCTGTCACCTTGAGCTTCCTTAGAATCAGGCTGCAGACAGAGCATTTCAAAAACTTGAGTGTGCAAATATTATACAGACATGACAATGGTTTACGGTCAACCTCTAGAAGCTAAATTATGTTTATAGGAATGCCACATGCCATGGGAGTACTAAACTGAGACCTTATCATAAATCAGTCTCACGGTGGCAAAAGTGAAAGAAGCAAATGATGGAAAAATACTTAAGTTAGATGTTAGGAACAATCATCATGTTTCTATTTCTGTAAAAGAGTGAGACAACAAGTGTTCCACACAATCCTACTAGACTGTTCAACTCAATGAATGGGACGGGTGGAAAAATAAGAACTCACTCAAGCTTCTACATTCAAAGTTGAGATACTTTTCCAACACAAGCAAATTGCCAAGATATAAGCAAAATTGACATTATATAATTTCAGAAACCTAAGCCCATGTTAAGAATTCGAATAATCTTTAGCCAGGGAATTTTCTTGTTTTCACCATTGGATGTCAGTTAGTACCCATCAATCTATATTATGTTGAAAGCTCAGACAAACAGTGATCCTAAAACAGAAAGGTCAAGCCTCCAAAACACGAGTTTTTACCTTAATGGCTAATGCTTTATCAAAGCTTTCAATTGCGCTGTCAGGCTCCCCAAAGTTCAACTGTGCTCTGCCAAGGGTGATCCATGCCTGAGAAGGCCACGGCAAAGAAAAAAGTGAGAGAATAATTTTAACGAACTTTAAAGGACAATTTTTTTGAGTTAACTAGAATTGCACCAAGAGTTTCTTTTAGTTATAACTAGAACTGCACTAAGAAATAAAAAGTGATTTATGAAACTATATTTCATGAATGCTATGCTACACCACTAACTGTAACTGCAATTTAGCAAAATCAGCCACATCTGCCAATCGGTTGACATTCTAAGTGAGACAAGTTCCACTACTACCTGACTTGTGTATAGCTAAGGAAGCACTACATTTAGGAGGGAGGGAAACAAAATTTACTTGTACATTACAAGAAAAGGGACAGATGGAGGAAAATTTCCAAGGAGAAATAAAAGCAGAGACAAGGAGGTGTCAACAGTCCAGTAGTCTCAGACATAAACTTGCATGTATGGCAAACTAGGGTAAATTATACGAAGCAGTGAAATATTCAACAAACAAGTTCATTTAAAGGGCTAGTTGAACTAGGGTGAATTAGATGGCACCGTAATAGCATCCTGCTAACAAAACATGAAAGCAGAATAGCAACCACATTGTAGAGTATGCCATTGGTATACCTCCGCCCATGACGATTCCAACTCAGTTGCTCCTGTCAATAAATTCCAAAGTAAATTGAGGTTCCTAGGACTTTATATTTTCAGAAAAATGCAAAATACAACATATATTTGTAGAACAATCAAGGCAATAAACACAGGTTGAAATTCATGAATGAGAGATGAAAAGGCATGGAACTCACGAGTTGCTGCCTTCAGTGCACTCCAGGGATCTCCAATTTCAAGCAAAACTTGTGCCTTTTGCTCATGTAAGACTGCATTTCCAGGCATCAAATTAAGAGCAGCCTCCCATTTCCCAAGTGCCTCACGATATTTTCCATCCTTCAAAGAGATAGCAAATCAAAAAATATATTCCAGCTGTTGCATAAAATGTCATCATTATTTACTTAAGCAAAGCATAGAATAAACTCGAGCCTGTGCTTCCAAATAGAGTTTCTTCTTCAATTTGTCTTATACCGAAACAGATGCTAGAAAACAGACACCACACACACATCAGAGACATGCCATCAACAGAAATAGAAACGAGATAATTCAATAACTTGGCATTATTGGCATAACTGCAGCAAATACAACAGCAGGAATCGGAAAAAACCGGTAGATTAGCATCAAGTAACTCAGTAAACGTTCCTTGCCATGAACAAGCAAATCATAGAGACTCCTCACTGCCATTCCAAATAAGTAAACAGTGATATCAAAAAGTTCCACACAACCCACATATGTTGCATACGCAATATGTCCGGAAAACCATAAATTTCAAATCTTTTGTAACATAAACACTGAAATATCACAAAAAAATTCAATAATAGCATAAGTTCCGCAATAATATTGTCAAATTTGCACTTTTCAGGGAAAGAAAGAAGAAGAAGAAGAAGAATGAGGGAGAGAGGGAAATACCTCGGCTAGCTTGTTGCCTAGGTCTTGGAAAGAGTCGGCGAGTTGTCTATTGGATGCTTCTGAATCCATGGACTTGTGAGAGGCACCCAGTTGCTTGGTATGGCTATTATTGTCTTCGTCGTCGTTGTGGAGCATATCTTGTTGATCAAAAGGGAGGTTCGGGTACTTTGATATGGCTGCTAAAGGTCGCTTCTTGCTCTCCTTCTTCCATGTTACTTTCATCTCTCTCTGATAATTTTTTTTCTGTCGTTGTTGCTGCTTTCGATTTTCTAACAGGACAGGAGAGGAAAATATATGACTGAGCTTTGCCTGGGTTTTGTCGGTTAAATTGGGATTCTTGAACATGTAGTCAAAAGCTAAAGCCCATTAAAATGGCCAGACTTTGGCCCAAATGAAGACAGGCTTGAAAGTAACCCATTACTGCCCGGAAGAATCATGAGAAGGCCCACCGTAATGTACAAAAGAAAGAAAGCCTTTGGAAAAAGTAAGGATTTTCACGTTTTCCCTTCTTTTTTTTTTTTTTTTTTTGAGAAGGGTAAGAGGTGGGAGCAGGAATTATAAATTCTTGATAGAATCTTTTTTTTTTCAAATAGTAGCAAAGGAATGAATTTATTTTAAGATAGAATGGCGGCATAAGGAATTCATTTAATTGTTTGTTTATTTCGAGTTTTATTTAGCAGCGAGAAGGAGGCTCTTGGCTGGCTGGGAGGCCGGCCACCTTGCACAAAATTATTATTGTAAATCAATTTTCATGCTCTCCTTGTCTCCCTCTCTTTTTTTTCTCTTTTTTTTTTCCTGTTTTTGATAATTGATCAAACCCTTGCTCAGCAACTCAAACTTCTCCTCCTATCCAGGCCTAAACAAAAAAAAAAAAAATACAAGGACCACAGACTATGAAATGAGGACTGATTTGTAATAAAAATAAAAAAAGGACCAACATGAACTTTTTAAAGTGTAAGAACTCAAAACTAATCATAAACATTACCAAAAAAAAAAAAGTTAACAGCCAAAATGCAAATGTTACATCGTAACCAAAATGCCGGATTATTAAAAATAACACACTGCCGTATTCGACTTCAGTCCCGCTTTATTCCAAGAAACATGGCAGAAAACAATTGGGAGTTGAGCCACGTTGTTGTCGGAAAAGACCAAGATTTGAGAGCCTACTTAATACGGTATTATTTACTACTATTATATTATATTATATTATATTATATTATATTATTTTGTGAAGCATGATTCTCATGCTGGAATAGAAGAACACAACAAACTCTTTATCTTTCCATCTATTTAACATCCAAACGACAACGTTAGTTGATCAAGTGTTGCTTTTGAAATTAAAGGATAACGATCCCATTTTCCTTTTCTCTTTCTAGATCATTTTTTCTCTCTCTCTCTCTTTTCTCTGCTGACTAAACTCTTGTCCAGCTTCTCTTTCAATAGAACCCTAACTTATATGTGGTTCGCATGCTTACTCCAGCGGCATGCTCTCTCTCTCATTTTGATTGTTTTTCAACCTTATACTATTGAGGGTCATTGATGTTAGCTTGATGTTAGGCTGATAAAGAGCCAAAATTACTGTGTCTTAATATGTTATGATGTCTTAAAAAACAAGCTCTAAATTAGATAATTCATTCATTTTTAATAATAATTTATACTTGATATTTGGTTGATCAATGTGAATTGTTACTAGTACCGTAAAAAAATCATCTCTAGTGGAGATAGGAACTCTACAATACTTAAATAAATATTTTTTATAGAAAAAAAAAATATAATAATATTCTAGAGAGAAAACAAAGATTATAAACTTTTCTTCGAAGATTTCATGGTGCATTCATAACCTGGAAATCTTGTCCTTTCATGAATATGAGGAACTAAAGTGTAATTTTATCTTTATGATATTTTGAGTTGTATTATTAATTGTATTCCATTTATTTTATCTAGCTAAAAGATAGAGACATGGAGGATTATAAAAGACTTTAATATATACACCTCATGATGTTGGCTTTAATTTTAACCTTTAAGACATCAAGTCCTTTAATGTACCTAACTCGTGAATGATGCTAAACATATATCATATGATTTCTTTAGTTTGACTATGAACTAATATTTTTTTATAGGATTATAATATAGCTTAATTATAATTATGAATATTTATGTTATTGAGTTAATTCAATATTTGTTGAGTATTTGTTTCTTAAACTTATTGCTTGTGAATGTTTAATCACTATTTTCATGATTTAGGGAATTAATTAGAGACTAAGAAGTGATAATTATTTTGTCAATATTTGAGATGCTATAAGAAATTTATTGGATAAAGATAATACTTTTACTCATTCATTTTATTATTTATTACAATTCATGCACTTACGATTTCAACCAATATTAACCTCTAAAACTTGTAATAATTGAAATCTTAAACTCGAGCTCAATAAAAAAGCTCAATTCCTAATCAAATTAATATTGAAGAAAGAAACCAGAAAAACAACAACAATTTGAAAAACAATTCAGAGTAAGAACAATAGTAATCAAAAGAATAAGAATCAAATTTAATAGGGTCAAAGAAAGTCAATAAGGATGAAATTATAAAAAAAAAATCAATTTAAAAAAGTATTTCAAACAAAAAAAATAGTAATCAAAAGAATATAAATTAAATTTAAAAGATTAAAAAAATAAAGGGTGATGAAATTAAAAAAGAATTCTAATTTTATAAATTATTCAAAAAAAATTATTCTAAATATTGAAAGATGAAATTGAAAAAAAAATAATTTAAAAAATTAGAATAGTGGCTTAAAAAATATAATTGTGGCTTAAATTTAAAAATAAATATTAACTTAAAAAATATAATTTTGTATATTTATATTTCCCCTACGATCTTATATGCATAATTAATTGTCTGTGATAGATTGCAATCATGCTTCTTCAATCTTTTAAAGTCAAAATCAGATAATCCTCATGGGAGAATTAATTTCCATCCACAAATCTTTTTCAAACCAATTATTTTAGTAGAAAAATAATCATGACTTCTATAATTTATTTTTTGATAGTACAATTTTTTTTAGAATGACAGATTTAATTAATCTCACAGTAAAACAAAGTGACATGAATGGCGATGTTATCTGATTTGAGAAATCAGCTTGATTTCTTTCAAATTTATCCTGTTCGGTTGAAAAACTCATATGTTTGGTTGATGTAATAGTTACATGAATGTTTCATATATATCAAAACACATTTGTTTTTTTAATATATATATATAGGTGCTAATTTATTTCATATACATCACCAATTTTATCAATTATATATGATCTTGCAAATTATTTAGGTATATTTTGCATTTAAAAAAAAACAAAATGCAAAATATATGTAGATTATCATGTGGTCAAAGCACATGAATTTGACTGGTAGGATAATAAATGACTTTATCTAAAGGTATCCAAATATTTTAAAAAAAATTAGAAGAGTAAGTGATATTTGAGGCTTCTGTTTTCCTGTTGAAGCAGTGGTAATGAAAAGAGCTCCAGCATGATACTCGAGCATGGTGCATGAATGAGGAGAATATTCAGTCTTCATCCAGAATAAAGGCTACCACTATTATTCATGTCCTGGATCAGGTCAATTCAAAAAGATTTGATTGGAAAAAAAGAAGAAAAAAACAGATTTTCTTTAGATTTGCCTTGGCATGTGCTGTGCTGTTTTCCATTGCCTTCAGTTAGGAGTAATAGATTTGGTCACCATGTCTGCTTTCATATGGGGCCTAGGATTACAAAATAGATTTAAAATATATATAAAGAAATCATTAGATTTTCCTTCAGGCTTGTTTTACAGCTGAGATTCGTACACTAGAAAAGAAATGCCATGCCATGGCAGCCAGCTTGCTAGCTAGATGGGCACGCTAAGCCCTGGTTGGTACGCGAACAGAAGGCCAGTATACATCAACAAGCTAGCACCAAATTGCAAATTCTACAGTAATGGCTTTTAATTCCTGTAACATATTTCTTTCTTTCTCTGGATAAGTTAATTGGAGGATATGTTTTCCAAGAACAGTGGTGTCATTTGACCATAAAAAGATCACGTTTAGTACCTTTCAAAATCCCGCAGGATCACAACAAGACCCACGGATCTTGACAGTATCTTGGAATGGATAGGACTAACCCTTGACTCCTGCAAGTTTGCAGTTTCGATTCACACCTCGTCCCTGTCCAAGCTTTTCCGAAAGCAAGCCGTCTTTGACACAGATTTCACGACTTTATTTTGTCATCGCTAAAGTTTCTAACAAGCATTCCATCATCTGAAAGTAGAGGCCCTTGGTCCAGGTAGATCACAGTTGCCAACTGCTTGACAGCATAGAGTTGCCATTCATAGCTGGCAATTAAGCATAAGAATTTCTTTACTCTTATCATCTGAATTGAAAATTTTTAAATTTTTTTTTGTTTTGAATTAAATCCTCCATCGTTGAATTAAGGAGAGATTCCTAGGTTTTTCCTGTTTTCTTTTCTTCGGCAAATAAATTGCTCAAAGGCCACAACAAGCACACTAGTGGGATCTTAATGACTAGATTAGAGAGCAATGATGATTTATTGTGCTAAAAGCAAAAGAGATAAAACTCTCAGTGACGAATCACTCCATCGAATATACCAGGTGTACACAAGTCTAGGCAGGACCACCTATGTCACATCGAGGTGTTTAAGCGCAAAATATTTATCTTTTTACTGCTTCTATACAATATCGCAGCGTGGACCATATCCACAAAGAAGTCCTTGCACACTCCCTTCGTTTCTCGCTTTTAAAATCTTAGCATGCTGCTATTCAGAAGATAAAAATGGCTGTATGCCTTGGTGAAGAATCGGAGGCATCAGGAGGGTTCCAGTCCACCAAAGAGGAGGCTAATTAAGAGATGGTTTTAAATTGCATAGTTAAATCGTCTGTTTCCCTTTCCGAACCTGCGGCAATTCTTGGTCCACCAGGGTTCTTGCCTCCTGAAGGACGAGTGCTTCGATGATCAATCGGCAGACCCGTCTCATTCTCTTTATTTTTTCATTTTAAAAGTGTATTTGATAAAAAAAAATTTTTAAAAATTTGTTTTAAATTAATATTATCTGATCAATCGGCAGACCCGTCTCATTCTGCTTTTGGCTACACCCTGGAAAAAAAAGACAAATACTTAAAGGCGTAATCTTCCTCGTATAATTCTTCGACCTCGAGGTTTTATGACCACTTTTTAATAGCATTTGCAGACAAAGTTCTCCCTCACTAATTGAGGGAAGGAATATGGCTAGGATCACTCTCCCTGATTTTGTCGGCGTCCTTGATCGATGAAGTGACAGGAAACTTCCACTTG
>Ga0325410_1000089_pt1 | contig 85230 bp, 47 predicted proteins | sample PopdelMetagenome_16_FD_206182 | JGI IMG/M metagenome (GOLD analysis project Ga0325410, IMG submission 206182) | Populus deltoides microbial communities from Bellville, Georgia, United States - Xylem-PdIQD-R3 | ecosystem: Host-associated > Plants > Phyllosphere > Stem > Wood/Secondary xylem... | reverse complement strand
TATTTTGGGTCAAAAAGAAGAAAGAGACAGCTCACAAAGGAGGAAGAAAAACGTGCACCAAAGTGTTCTCCAAGCTGGCCTGATTTGATTTTCCAGAACACCTTTTGGTGTTTTGCCCATAACTTTTTACTCAGATGTCCAAATGAGCTGTTCTTTAATGATCTGGAAAGCTAACCAAATGGCCTATAAATATGTCTCTAATAGCCATCTTCAGAAGAGGCTTCTAAGAGGGTCAAATTGCTGTCCAAAGTTAGAGTCAGATTTGAGTCCGAATATTTACTAAAATTGTGTTGTGTTCTTCTTTATAGATTTTGGTTCTTTAGCTTGTAAAACTTATTATTTCAGTGTGATTTAAGTTATTTCATGTTTATTGAAGTGTTCTTATATATAATCATGGTTGGCTAATCTCCTTCTTGGATCCAAATCAAGGATGATGGTGATTGAGGTGAGTTCTTTAAGATATGAATGAATCTTAATGTTTATCCTCTTATTTTCTTCATGAATGTTTGATTATTGCAAAGAAATTTTAGAAATCATTTAGGTAATGTTATAATCTTGAATTTTTATGCACAAACCTTAGTTTTGGTATAGAGATTGCTTGATTCAATGTCTTACTTAATATGAAAGTACTTGTTCATTCTTAAGCAATAATCAATCTTCATCTTTTTAAACTTCATTGTAATATCTTCCGATCTAATATCACCATTGTTGATATTAGGTTGAGTAATCTTATATATGTTGAAGGAATCACCAATACATCACCATTAAAATTGATTTGGACCAAGACTTACTTTTTCTTGTCATTTAAAATCTATTTACACCTTTTCATCTTTGAAAACAAATCCATCAATCATTTTCAACCAAGTTATTGTTAATTTAATTTCTCTTGAGTTTCTTTTGTTACCTAGCTTAATTTCCAGATCTAGCTCTCTGTGGATATGACCTCGATCTTACCGAGTTAATTGCTACATCGCACACTCGTGCACTTGCGAGTTAAAACAAGCCGATCATAAAAAGCGATCAAGCATTTACCTAGTAGTTTACCTGTGTTTTATATATAAAATGTCTTGATATTCTTTATTTTATGTTTTGAATGCACTTTTAGATGTAAGATTCAAAAGGAAGCAAATTGAAGATAATTGGCAGATTTGACCTTCGATCGATGTTTTGTACAGAGCTTGAGCTCTAGAGGTCGAAACGAAGTGATACCAATAACATTCATACCTTCATATACATATATGGCAAGAAAAAAAAATCATGGAAATCGTAGCCTTCAAAATCAAATCTCGCATTCTGCTGTTGACCTTCAGCCATTCCAACTTGAATATCTTGAGCTAAAAAAGTTCATTTAATGCAAACTCTATTTTGTTGGATTCCTAACTTGAAGACCTATCATCATTACAAATTTTAGTAGAAAGGGATCTCATATGAGAGAGATATGATTTTTCTAAGATGACACATGAATTCTGCCAACAGACAGGTTTTGTGAAGAAACAAGTCCAAAGTACTTCTCAAAGCAACCAAACTAACATCCAAGTCTTTATTTCGGTAATTTAGCTCCTCTAAGTCAAAATTCAAAGCTTGAAGATTTTATGCAAGGCTATTTCTTCTTTTTTAGAAAAATATTTATTGAAATACTTAAATGTAAATTGTTTACTTAGGAAAGGACTATTTTGTAGAAAATGGATTAGGGTTTCCTAGGATATAAAAAAGAAATGGAGAAAGGAAATAGGTGACGACCAGAAAGAGAAGAAAATGTCCCTTTCCTCCAAAAACCCAAATTCATGCATTCTTCTTTCTTTTTGATTAGTTGTTCAATAGACATGCAAGGTTAAACTCTTTTTCTTGGTTGCAAGGACATAGAAACTTTCAGATTTCAAGAACTATGAGATTTACTTTACCGTTTCTTTTCAATTTATATGATGAATGAATATGTTTATTCTCCTATGCTTATTTCCTATGATTGTTTATTTTAATTGTTAGAGCGGACTCTATATTATTATTGTGAACAATCTATTGCTAAGTTTGATATCAAAACCGGAGTTGTGGTATACAAACTTGTGAAACAACTGAGTTTAATAATTATGGCGGATCTATGTTATTAATCTTAGGGAGAACATTCGAACAAATTAAACATGAATTGCGGACAGTTATATTGTCTAGATTTATCAATTTATCTAGTTTTTAAGGCTGCCATTGAATTAAATTACTAGTGTGGACACGTTGATTGTTTGATGGTTAAGAATAGTTATAAAGTGGATCTATTAACTAATTAACATAAAAATAGATAAATATTTAGAGTATAAATTGACATTTTGTTTCCATGATCAGTTCTGATTTCTATAGGTGGATGTTTACTTGCGACCAAGGTTTGTTTTCTTGATAAATTTCGATTTTCTTTGATTTAGCATTGATTGTTTCTTTTTGTTTACTATAGCATAGCATAGATAACTTCACAGCTCCCTCAGTTGCATATCATATAGCATAAAACTTTGTACTAAATCTTTCTCGTGGGATCAACCCCTTGCTTGCTCTATATTATCTTGTTTTATTTAAGCTAGGGTAATTAATTTGTGCAACTGCAACATTGCAACAAACATTAATTATTTCCTTTAAATATTATAATTTATTATTTTTATTTTATTTCCTTGTCAGATCCTAGAAAACACAAAAAAAAACAAAAGAATCCAAGCTGACTTAAAAAACACATGTGGCGACAAAGTTTCCTCGTTGTGCAAGGAGAATAATTCAACAATTTAATTGTGTTTCATAATATTGGAAGGATACCAAGAGGTGAAAAAGAAGAGCATTAAAGGCAACATCGTTTTCCTTCTAAAAGAAGGATAAATACAAGGCTTAGATCAGAATTCTATTCTAACTTGGAAATCAAAGGGCGGCAACTTCTCTTTTAGTTCCTATAATTATTGAGCAACATTATAGGATATAAATAAGTATTGTATCAGACCTACAATGCTTTCTTTTCTTCTTCTCTTCTCACGACAGAACAAGACTTAGACTTATAAGCTTTATTTTTATTTTGTTAGCTACAACCCAATGTTTGTTTGAGTTTAATTAATACTTTGTTTTTTGCTAGGATCCAAGACTTGTTTTGATTAGAGTTTGAGCTTAATAGTAAAGATTTTGAGTCAATTTTTATAAGTGGAATGATTTATCCCAAAAGGGTAGATCCATTATGGTTAATTTCTCAGAACTATTTAAACACATGTAAAGCCTAAATTTCAGCACTTTTGAAGAATAATACTTCTGAACTTTTCAGTTTAACATGCAAGAGAGATTCTTGTATTTTTTTGTTCTTGAACGAACTAAATTTGATTTATTAAAGAATAACTGACTTCGTGACGTGATTCAACTTCATTCCAAAAGTGTCGGTGCCTTGGGACATGTTTCCATTGTGTTACACTTCTACCAGATCTCTTTCGGCTTTTTATGATCAGATCACAATCTTGATTGTGGGTTGCATGACCACATGATTGCGAGGTTTGCATCAATTTAATATTGAAAGATAACATCAAGGTTGTCAAAAACGTATTTTTGACACGGCACGGAAAATGCAAACTAAACTCGGATTGTAAAATCATAAAATTGTAAGGAATTTTTTTATATATATATAATTCAAACACTTTAAAATACACGGTTCAAATAAAAATTCATACATAGTTCAAATATCTTAAAATACATGATTCAAATAAATATTCATACATAATTTAAGTATAAAATAAAAAAAAATTTAATTGCAGTCATAACAGAAAAATAGGGAAGAAAACACGTTTTATTTTGGGCCATTTTTGTTTCCTTGGTTTACATGCTTTGCGATCAAATTCAGAATTTCAAATATGATTAACAAGTTTTATTATGCCCTTGAAGATGTCAAGGAAGGAGTTCACTCTTTATAACAATTTGATCGAAGAGATAACCTGGAAACTACATAAAGAAACAACTAAAATGAAAAATAGCAATTGATAAGATCCATTTGTTATTTGTTTATTTATCAACCAGTTAAAAGAAATTAATAAGACGTGGAATATTAAAAGAAAAAAACAATAAACATGAAATTCTTGATTGCACTTTAATCACCTATAGGTCAACCCTAATCAATACAGAGGGAGATACTACTTTTTTCTATTATAATATCCCAAATGGACAGCACAACAGTACGTAATTATTGACATGTCAGTATATACGAATATAATTTTCAACATTGAACGGCTATATATTTTCGCAGATCTTGATATCAAAACAAAAGTGGCCCAAAATTTCTTCCTACGTTGAAATTGTAAAATCGATATATACGAGTACAATTTTCAACATTGAACGGCTATATATTTTCACAGATCTCGATATCAAAACAAAAGTGGCCCAAAATTTCTTCCGACGTTGAAATTGTAAAATCAATATTAAAATCGCGATTTTATTCGATTTTACCAATTTTACCCGATTTTAACCTGATTTCATCTATTTTCGATTTTTTCAAACGATTTAGCATGTAAAGCATGTTTTGTTACGAGTCAAAACGCGATTTTAACAATCTTGGATGACATTGTAAAAAAACATATCAATTTAAAAACTTGTCAAAGTAAAAAAAAATAACAATAAAAAAATAAAGATCAAATTTGATAGGAAAAATACCCAAGGAAGATGAAATAATAATAATAAAAATTTTAAAAATGATCCCAAACAAAACAAATAGCAATAAAAAAATAAAAATCAAATTTGAATAATAAAAAATAAAAAGGATGAAATTGAAAAAAAATAACTTTTTTTATAAATTATTCAAAATAAAAGAAATAGTGATCAAAAGGATAGTGACCAAATGTTAAGTGAAAAATTAAAGGGGATGGTTTGAAATTCTGAAGAGGTGGGAGCAAAATTTGAGGGAGAGAGAGAGAAGGAAAGAAAGAAATGGTAGTCTCCGCTAAACCAGAGGTGCGTTTGACGCACGTGTCATGTAGAGAGGGCATCGAGATCTTTCCAACACCGCTCCATCAAAGTTTTTTTAAAAATATTAAATATTTATTAAAAAAATTCCCTCGAGCTAACTTGACATTAAAAAAAATGATGAAAAAACCCCTTGAAAATAATTTAGTAAATTTTGGATTTAAGAGTAATTAAGTTATTTTATTATGTTAAGAAAATTTAAAAAGACTAAAAAGCCCTTGAATATAAGTTTATTTTTTTAATTTTCTTTTAGGGATAACTAAATAACTTTAGTGTGTAGAAAAGTAAAAAAGCAATTCTATTATCGGTAGATTTGGAAATGATAATTGAATCATGGTAAAAACCAATCATATGCTCTTTAAAGTTTCCATGGTTTAAGAACAATTTTATCATTGAACTATTACAATAAATAATGTTTTGTACAATAATTTTTTTTTTTAGGTTTTGTTAATTTTGTTTATTCCAGTTTTAGTATTGAAGATTCTCCTCAACTTCTTTTCTTTTTGCCCCCTACAAATCGGATGTTTTAACCCAAGCAAAACAACAATCACTATCAACAATTTAAAGAAGGATAAGAAAAAGGAAGGAAGGATGGGAAGAAAATTGCTCCTGCACAAGCAAGCACATTAGTTTCAAGGGCATCTAGACATCATTATAAAAAGAATTCACAAAAGGAGTTGACAAATTTGCTTTCGCCAAAGTCCCCAAACACTCAGCAACCCTTGCCTTGTTAGAGAGAGAGAGAGAGGGGACCACTTCTCTGTCAGCAGGATCAAGGTCCCATTTGAAGTTACTGCTGGTATGTAAATTCAATGTTAATTGACTGGTTCAGCTCCATATGCAGTTATTTATTTATTTATTTATTTTTCTTTTCGGGGGTTGTTATTTTGATAATGGCAAGCGGCAAGACCCAGCCACATCAGCAGCATTCCTTCCAGAGCTTTGGCAAAGTAGCCAGAATCCGAAGGAAACCGCGTAATCCTAAAGTCACAGTCTCACACCTGCCGCCACCTCCCCACACCCAACATGTCACAAAGTCTAACATTTATTAGTACCTCAGCAAAGCCGTGTTCACACTCGGCCCACGTTTTTTCTTCTTCCTTGACAGATGATGATCTATGGCGCACCAATCATGGCTTTACCATCCATCCCAACCTAATTTAACAAATAATTCATAAATATATACATAAATATAAGAAATTGAATGATAAAATGAATGTTTCTGTTCATGAGAGACTCCTTGATATCTACCGTCACTCAATTAGTCCTTCAATAAGAAGGAAAAATGGGTCTAGCTAGAGGCTAAAAACAAATGACCTAAGTCAGATTCATAAGGATAATTCTTATCCGTGCCCTAAATATGTATCGTGTTGATTAACAATCTAGGTGTGGTCAATTTTGTACTAGTATATATGCGTTGATTGATTCTTGTTCCTTTGGATGAAAATCAGTTCTTATATTAAGGTGTTTTCGGATATTTATTTGATGGGTAAGTTATGATTAAGATTATTTTTTTTTTTTAAGTATGGTCCAAACCATAAAAATTTATTTTTTAATATATTAAAAATAAATTTTAAAAAATAAAAAATATTATATTAATATATTTATAAAAATATACTTTAAAAATCAATCATTATAATATAAAATCTATATATATATATAAAAAATTCAATCGAACAAGTAAAAGGCAAGGCTCAAACCTCTTCTATCCTGTATAGAGGATTTTCCTTAATTCTGTGCCTCTTGTTTCAACTCTTTTTCCTTTTTCATATGTTCACCTTGCTTCAATCTCCACTCCACCAAATGAATGAAGCTAGTAGTATCAGCAACTCCAAGAAAAGGCAAAGAAAAGATGACAAGCAAGATGAAAATGATAGTGATGCCAGCAATTCATTTGGGCAAGATGGCAGCAGAAAGAAGAAGAAAACCTTAAAGGGTTTCATCACATCATTGATATTGCTAGAACAACAAGAGAAGAGTGATCAAGAAGAGCAAAACCATGCTTCAAATGAAGAGAAAATATTGTTCGAGGCAAACCACAAGAAAAGGATTAAAACAATGGTTGAATACTACGGCAATATTCAAGATGACCACGTAGAAATTCCAGAAACAGAAAGAAACAAGCGCAAGAAGTCAAGGGCAGTAGCTGGTGCTGCGGCTGTTTCTGCTGCCTCTAATGGGGTTGCTGCTATTAAAGGAATTAAAGACGCAAAGCACGGTGGTGGTGCTGGTGGTCAACGAAGACGTTTGTGGGTGAAAGATAGAGATAAAGAATGGTGGGACGATTGTAATAGATCAGATTATCCAGAGGAAGAATTCAAGAAAGCTTTTAGAATGAGTAAGTCTACTTTTGACTCGATATGTGAGGAGTTAAATTCAGTTATAGCTAAAGAAGATACTACTTTGCGTAATGCTATTCCTGTTAGGCAAAGAGTTGCTGTTTGTATTTGGAGATTGGCTACTGGTGAACCTCTTAGACTTGTGTCAAAGAGGTTTGGTTTAGGTATTTCTACTTGCCATAAATTAGTTCTTGAAGTATGTTCAGCTATAAGGAATGTTTTAATGCCTAAGTATTTGCAATGGCCTGATGAGGATAATTTGAGGAAGACAAAAAATGAATTTGAATCTATTTCTGGGATACCTAATGTTGTGGGGTCTATGTATACTACTCATATATCTATCATAGCTCCAAAGATTAGTGTTGCCTCTTATTTTAATAAGAGGCATACAGAGAGGAATCAGAAAACATCCTACTCAATTACTGTTCAAGGCGTTGTTGATCCAAAAGGGGTGTTTACTGATGTGTGTATTGGTTGGCCTGGTTCAATGCCTGATGATCAGGTGTTGGAAAAGTCTGCTTTATTCCAAAGGGCTAATGGAGGCCTTTTGAAGGATGTTTGGCTTGTTGGGACTTCAGGTTACCCATTAATGGATTGGGTTTTGGTGCCGTATACACAGCAGAATTTGACATGGACTCAGCATGCTTTTAATGAGAAGATTGGGGAGATTCAATCGGTTGCTAAGGATGCCTTTGCAAGGTTGAAAGGGAGGTGGAGTTGCTTGCAGAAAAGAACAGAGGTGAAACTACAAGACTTGCCGGTGGTTCTCGGGGCATGCTGTGTGTTGCATAATATTTGTGAAATGCAAAATGAGGAAATGGATCCAGAGCATAGGATGGAACTTGTTGATGATGAGATGGTACCTGAGGTTGCTTTGAGATCAGCAAGTTCAATGAAGGCTAGGGATGCTATTGCTCATAATCTTCTGCACCATTGCCATGCGGGCACCAGTTTTCTATAGCTAACGAGGTGCATTTTGTTCCTGCATATTTTAATTCTTTTTTCTCTGTTGTAGTTGTATTGTATAATTACACCTTTGCAGCATTTTTATTCATCGCAATTTGTGGGAGGGGCTATATCAAAGGTTTCTATTCTGCTTCCACAAATTTAGACGATGATACCCGTTTATAGGTTTAAGTTATAGACATAGATGATAGATCAGAGTGACATTCTGTAATTTAGTTTCCATACTTGAATTGAAAATAAAATATGAATGAAATTAAGCAGTGGCTATTCTTTTAACACCACCCTTGCTGTGAATCTTATTGTCAATTCTTAAGAAAATATGTTCCATGACCCTCTCTGTTGCTTTGTCTATGGTCCCCCAGCTTCATGGAAGGATAAGGATTTCTTGGAAAATGGCGATAATGGAATTCTCTTTATGAAATCTAGGTAGAAATTTTATGCTTTTCTATTTATCTTCTACAAAGTTTTATTGTGATACCCTTTTCTTTCCTTTGTAGAATTTCAAGCATTTATATAGTGTATAACGGGTTTGTTATTATGTAACTTAGATTCTGCAAGATGCCTGCTGAAATCTTTAATCTTTACATCCTAGAATAAGCACATTTTATCCTTAAAATGTCTGTTACAAGTGATTTCATAAAGCACTTGTACAATTCTTGAAGTTTTCCTTTTGGACTTCAAGCAATTTTATACTGAAAGGGATGTAAACAATGATGCTAATTCTTTTGCTAAATCCTCCTGTACATAAGCTGGTATCTTTGAGACTTGGTATTGAATCACGAAGTTGGATTGTATAGTTGATCATTTTCTATTCCATGGTTTTTTTTCCTCGCATGGCATAGCTCCATTTGGTGATTCACATTTTCTAGAGGGTGGAGGGCCATCATTTGATTAACCAACAGCTCACTTTTTCCAATGAAATCAGAGCTGGGGAAACATAATTTACGTCTTGTTAGAAACAAAGCTGCTTTGATACTGGCTAGCTGGGAACTTGCTGCTAATTAGCTCGCACCCCAGTCCCATGGGCATTGGCTTTCCACAAGAGATCAGGCTGCCTTTTGCTGTCCCAAAGGCACGTCTAGGCTCTAGCAAAACTCCCTTTCCTTAACCCAGTTCAATTTCAAAACGCGACTATGTAACTGCAGAACTTGCATACAAAACTTCAATCCTTCATGAAATGCCAATGGAATCCAGAGGGTTGTAGAGTAGATTAATCAAGTCTGGTTCGTGCATGCTGATAGTCTATTGAATTGTTACTGCCCCTCCCATTCTAACTTCTGATGTTATTAGGTTAAGGTACAGCTCACAAGATGCCAATTTTCTTTTTAGCTTTTGAGTTTTGATAACAGTGAGTTACTCTGGTATCTTTTTTTGTCGTCATGCTTTGTGTCATGGATCATTCAAGTTTTGGAGTTCCAATTTCTTTCGTATCCTAGTTCTTGTCTAGTAATATGATAACAGCTTGTACACTTTCTGTTGATTAGCCATGTAAGGATCGATCTGTGCATATTTTCAAGTCAAGGACAGGCTTGGAGCTGTTTGGAAACTATGGTTTCTGCCTGAAGTTTATTTATCTCGATATTGTTATGATCCTTCAAGCTAATTTCATTCGATTGTAGGTAATATAGGCAAGTCATAATCATATATTTCAATTGATTTAACATCACAAAACTTAGTATACTATGTGTGAACGGATGAGAAGGATTCAGGGTCTTGGATGACAAAAGTTGTTATAGTTTATTGACTTGATGAGTTATAAAATTGGTAATCAACCTCTGAGTTGGTCAGCAGACCTGGAAGATTGGACTTGGCAATGCTGAGCATATCCAGTAGGGTATAGTTATATTTCCAATTGGAGGGAGATATTCAACTGAAATATTTACTGCTAAAGAAAAGGTGAAAGATTATGATGTATTTGGATTTGGAGGAAGAGAATAGACTTGTTTTATATATTTTAACTAGTTGATACTATAAACTATAAACTACTAATGTAAAGATGCTTGTCTGATTGGTTTGGTGGATTCGGATTCTACCTTATCTTGTAATAATGATTGGATTCCTACCCATGTGTATTTGCAAAAATCATGTCTTGGCAAAAACTCAAATTGTGCGTGGTATTCACATGGGACATAAAAAGAAATTTTCTCCCAGGTTTTATAGCGACGGGAACTGTTCCATTACTATGTACATATTCCCGTGATTACCTAAGAAATTCGTGACAGCATCGATGAACCGGTGCTCTGAATATTTGATGAGTTTGTTAACGTATCATTTAAGAATCCATACGGGTGGAAATGGACCTTTCATTTTTTTCCCCTCCTTTTTCCTACTTTTGTTTTTGAAGCTGTACTTCCTTTTTAAACTGCTTTTTATTTCAGTATAAAAAACATATTAATGATTTTAATATATTTTTAATTGAAAAATACTTTTAAAAATAATCATGTATTGCATTACTCATGTATTGCATTACCAAACACACACTTAGGTTGCAAGAATAGCAACGAGCTACAATCCCATTAGCAGTTGTTAAAAAAAAATACCTCAAAGAAAACGGTAGAAGAAAACTTGAGGCTACCTAAATTTACATTATTTTTTCGAATAAATACTAATTTACATGCCTACGATGCGTTGCAAATCATACCAAGATTTTTCTTAGACATGATAAAAAATATCTAAGTTATAGATAACCATTTGATATTATTATTAAACCCAGCATAATGATTCATTATTAAGACCTCCTGACCCAACTCCTTTCCTAGCCTAGGAGTTGCTACCCATTTTATAATAAAATAAAAAATAATAAAATAAATGTAAGAAAATATACCTGAAATAAGTCTAAAAAGGAATGCCTAAACCCAATGATAGAAAACCAAAAAGCCAAGTGAAGTTGGTAGGCCAAAATGCCAATCCAAGGTTTTAACTGACAAAGCCCATTAGTAAAAATGTTTTTTTTTAGGTGTTTAAAGAGTCAATTGGAATTTTAAAATGTTTAATTAATTAATTAAAGGTTTAATGGCAAGGAAAATCAACTTTTGGAAGACAATTTCGATGTCAATTGAAACAATTAAAGTTTAAGGACTCATAGTCAAATCAGAGTTTTAATTGCATAACATTCAAAGTTTGGTGAGCAAATATGGACTTAATTGAACTTTTTGTGAACAAAGGAGCAACATGCAAAACACGTGTGACTTCAGCGACTGAAATTAAGAGAAATCAGGGGTCAAATTGAAAAATCAAAAGTTTAATGGTCATTTAAGGATCTAATTGAACAAATCAGAGACTAGTGATCAACTTGTAAAAGACGCTCAAAATTAGGGTGATAAATATAAGGATGATTATTTTCGGTTCGATTCAGTTTTTATAAAAAAAAGTAACCAAACCGATTTTTTTTAAACCGAAACCGGTTCAAACCAACTAGTTTTGATTCAGTTATTTTAGAACAAAAACCTGTTCAAACCAAACGGTTTCGGTTCGGTTTGGTTTTTTTGATTTCATGCTTATAAAACCAAAACCAAACCGAATCAGTTGATTTTTTAAAAATTCTAATCGGTTTAATCGGTTTTTTCATGGTTCGGTTTTTTCGGTTTTTTTTAATTTTCTCAGTTTAATCGGTTTTTCAGTTTTTTTGCTCACCCCTAGATAAGTAAATTTGACAAGGGCACAATTGCATGAAATTAGAATGAAAGAGGGAAATTAAAGGTAAAATATAATGAAATTAGAAGAATAAGGATCAAATTGAAAATTGACAAATCCTAAATAAAAAAACCCTAATCTATAGGAATTAGTTAAAACGGTGTCATTCAAGGTACTGTGCTTCTTTTTCAGTTTTTTGGCTGATTGAGGGAGCACTTTCAGGCGAATAAATGTGACGTTTCCGACCACCCCAAAGGCTGCAACCACCACTATTCAATTGAGAAACACCCCCTCTACAACCTCATGTATTTAAAATCAAACGTTTACATCCTATGTTCTCCATTGATCTCCACAACATCTTGGCCCTAGGCAGCCAACACCACAGTTTCAATCATTATGCTATTTGAGTGGGCACTTTCAAACATTTGAATGTGAAGCTACAGACCTCCAAATCAAGCAAGAATGGGTCTGATCGAAAGGCATTTACCCTTTCTACCAAGTCTAGGTGGTTTCAGGCAACGCTGGCATCGGAGTTGCTCCAGCAAAGCCATGAAAATGGCTAACCTAGTCAGCCTCGACATGAACTCATTTGCAAAAGTACGCTTAACTTTTTCATATGCTCCCACTTAGAAACCTCCAGAAGGTTTACATCAAGGGTTTAAAATCTTTCTCTTTAGATCTAAAGGCAGAAAAACACCTCACCTTGGTCCCCTAACTTCCTACAAAACCACTTAAACCCAAAACCATTGGCTCCATGGAAAAACCAGTTAGATTTTAGTTTGTTAGAACCCTAACAAACCCATCTAAAAGACTTAAATTTGTATATAAAAGAAGGGATCGAGGAACACTTAGAGGAGGAGAAAAATAGAGGAAAACAGAGGAGAAAAAGAGGAAAAAAGGCGAAAGGTAGGAAGAAAAAAACTTTTGCTAAAGGGCAAGTAACATGATCTAAAAGAACTTGGAGGCTTTAGTTCCGTCTAACAAGGTCTGAAGATAAAGGAGCAGAAGGGCAATATAAAAAAAATCAATCTAAATTTGAAGGTTTCTAAGTTAACAAGGTATGGACTTTCCAACCTTGAAGGTGGAGTCCATGAGGCTTGTTGGATTGATCTTTTTGTGTTGGATGCAAAGTTGTGAATATGTTGATATGTTTTTGATTGGTTTTTACATATTGCATTACATGCTTGATTGAATTTTATGGATGCCAAAAGTGGTAACAAAGAAGTAGGGACACTTTTTGTTAATGAAAGGGTAGCTCCTATTTCTGGGTAGTTGGTCTGGCCTTTTGAAGTGATAATGGTTAGATTTTGAAGCTCATTTTGTTAAATTTTTTTTTTGTTTTGAGTTGGTAGCTTTTGATATTGAAAATCAATGCACTTTTTAAGTTTTAGTGTTATTTTGTTATTTCTTTGGCCACAATCATATTCACCATCAATAATGTGGTCTATAGGGATAAGGAAGACACGTAGAGGCCAAAAGTGTAAACACCTAAAAAAAAAAAGGTAAAAGTAAAACGACCCCACCATCGTTTGCTGATTTCTAAATCGACAGCGACACAGCTATTGTAAACCCCGAGAAATAAATGTTGTGTAAATCGCAAACTAAATAAATGAAAAATAAAAGTGAAGAAATTCATATACCGAATTAAATAAAACAGGAGTTTGGAAATTGTCAAATATAAATTTCCGAACAAAATATTTCGAGATATTATAAATTTAACCAGAAAATATTGAGGATTAGACTAAATTAAAGAAAATGAACTAAACTAAAAGTTGAGGAGTGAAATTATAAGAAATTTAAAGAGGTATAACTTCATTTTAAAATGAAATGTTGTGGAGAAAAAAAATAATACATTTAAAGAAAATATGGTGTAAGTGCAAATAAGAGAAAGTATGGGGTATAAATACCCCTCTCCTTTACCCATTCAAAACTGACAATAACAATTTAAAAGAGAGGGAGGGAGATTTGATTTTTGTTCTTGCCAAATCAAGAGAGAAACACCAAAATTCCAAGAACCCATCCAAGATTAAGGGTTTATAGGTAGAATAAACACTTATGGGCAAGGGATTAACAAGAAAAATTAAACAAGGAGAGAGGAGGGAGGGCCAGTTGCCATTAGAAAAAGGGGAGTAAAAAATTTTTGACTGGTTGAAGATCGAGAGCTTGATTCTTACCAGGTAAAAAGTTTTAAACATGGTCCTATAAGTCGTTTTAAATTCAATTGATGTGTAAAGGTTGAATTTTAGATTAGGGTTTTTAGACTTGAATTGGAGGAAATGTATTAATTGTTAAAATTAAGTTAATTCATGTGTTGTGTGTGATTGGGGGCATGAAATCACGATGATTTATCAAAGAAAGTGTATAGGTAATTAAGTAAGGGGTGGTCGGCCATATGAAGAAAAAAAGGGAGAATTATGGTTTTTTCTTATTGAGTATATTATAATAAGTTGTTTGTGAAGTGAATGTGTATATGTGAATTAAATGAAATTAGCATGAAAGGAATGAGGGAACTCTTAGTTCCTTAAGGTCATGCTTTCGGCTAATTATGCATCAAAAGGGGGGATGTTTAATTCGACATATTTAGCTTGATGATGTGTGTTTAATTGTGTCGAAATAAGGAAAGATACATGTTGAAATAATAGGGATTATATTTAGAAGAACATTGTTTGGAAAGTTAGTAAATCGATGAAAATATTCTATTTTGACGTTAAGAGGGAAGATTGTAATAAGTAGAGTAAATTGGCTCTTAAAAGGTATTTTGGCATCTTATATGGTATGTGATATGGCTAGGGGTTGAGATAAAAGAGGGAAAGTTGAATTGTGGATGTTGTGTGTGAATGGGAAGGTAGATTCATCTCCTGACTTTCGGAGAGAATTCAGGTTGGAAACTGAGGGAATTAGGATCAGGTTCCCCATATGAATTGTAGTATTGGATGTTGACTAAGGAAATTGGTCTTACACAATTCAGAGCTATAGAACTCTAGTTATGAGTCACTAGCCGAGATTGAGTCTTGACAGACCCTATACAACAATACGTTTGATTCTTTGACGAGTAATTTCGAGTATCTTGGAGGAAGAACTGGGTTCTCCTCCCTTCAGTGAATTTGTAGTCTCGTGTCTTAGCTTTCCAACGAGACCAACCTCACTTGAAATGGAGTTCTAAAACTTTGGATATAGTCAAACATCTAAGAAGAGATCGGAATACAACCTCTGCTGACAGATTCGAAAAGTTGCAAAAGTGACAATCAAGACGTGTTAAGGGTGAAAACAAAAATAGGGTCCTTTCCCTCCGGGAAACATATGATATTACATCTTAGCTTCCAAGAGAAACGAATCATGTTTGAAATGGAAGTTGTAATGATAACTATGGTCAGACAAAGAATGACGATATTAATGGGAGAATTGAGAAAAATATAAAATATAAAGAAATGAATAATTGAACGAAAGACATATATTGACTGTTAATAAGGTTATTATGAAATGTATCCTTGAATGAGGATAATTTATGAGATATCTTTATTATTACATGAGGGATCACAAGTGTAGTGCAACAGCAACAACATGGGAACACAAGTAGAACTTCTATTCCATATAGGTGATCCGCACCTATGCTTCTTTGTTAAATTTCATGATTATAAAATGTATATTAGCGAATGTTAAATATTATATGAAAGAATAAAAGTTTGCGTAATAATATTGTTATTTCGGATAGAATCCCGAATGTATATGTGTTTAAGGTGAATGGTCTTTCGTGTGAATTGTCAAGCGATGAAAATACTGCTGACATAGAAAATATGATATGTGCAATTTTATGAAATCTTGAATGGAAGTTGGAATTGGATGATGAAATAGTTTTAGTAGTTGAATGAAAAAGAGTTCCAATGGAACAAAAAAAGGGAGAAATAGATAGAATAAGAATACATGTCTACCTGATGCAACCATATTATTTGATAGTTTACCCATATTTACCTAGTGTTTTGCTTATGTTTTATACATAAAATGCCTTGATATTCTTCATTTTATATTTTGAAGGCATTTTTGGATGAAAGATTCAAAAAAAAAAAAAAAGTAAATTAGAGATAATTGGCAGATTTGACCTTCAAACAATGTTTTATGCAGAGCTTGAGCTCTGGAGGTCAAACCGAAGTGATTCCAGTGGCATTAGAAATCTAACATCCATACCTTTCTATACATATATGGCAAGAAAAAAAAAGAAAGCATATGGAAATCGCAACCTTCAAAGACAAATCTCGCATTCTGTTAATGTTGACCTTCATCCATTCTGACTTGAATATCTTAAGCTACAGAAGTCCATTTGATGCAAACTCAATGGTTTTGGATTCCTAAATCGAAGACCTATCACCATACCAACTTTTAGCAGAAAAAGAGCTCATATAAGAAAGATATAATTTTTCTAAGATGACATATGATTTCTGCCAATAGATATGATTTTTTTGAAGGAACAAGTCCAAAATACTTCTCAAAGCATCCAAACCAACATCCAAATCTTTATTTCAACAATTTAGCTCCTCTAAGTCAAAATTCAAAGCTTGAATATTTATACAAGACTATCTCTCTTTTTTTGGGAAAATAGTTATTGAAACACTTAAGTATAAATTGTTTACTTAAGAAAGGACTATTTTGTAGAAAAAAGATTAAGGTTTCCTAGGATATAAAAACAAAGAGAGAAATGAAAGAGAGGGTGGTCAACCAAGAGAAGAAAAACACCCCTTTCCTCGAAGAAACCCAAAATCATGCATACTTCTTTCTTTTTGATTAGTTGTCCAATAGACATGCAAGGCTAAACTCTTTTTCTTGGTTGTAAGGACACAAAACATTCGGCTTTCAAGAACTATGAGATTTATTTTACCTTTTCTTTTTAGTTTATATAATGAATGAATATGTTTGTTTTCCTATGCTTATTTTCTATGATTGTTTATTTTAATTGCTAAAGCAGACTCTAAGTTATCATTGTGAACAATCTTTTACTAAGTTTGCTATCAAAACCGGAGTTGTGGTATCTAAACTTTTGAAGCAACTGAGTTTAATAATTATGGTGGATCTACATTATTAATCTTAGGAAAAACATTCGAACAAATCAAACATGAACTGCAGATAGTTATGTTGTCTAGATAATCAATTTATCTAGTTCTTAAGGCTGTTATAGAATTAAATTACTAGTGCGGACATTGTGGTTGTTTGATGGTTAGGATTAGTTATACAGTGGATCTGTTAACTATTCAACATAAGAAAAGATAAATATTCGGAGTATAAATTGATTCCATGATCAGTTTGAATTTCTATAGGAGGATGTTTACTTGTGACCAAGGTTTGTTTTCTAGATAAATTTCAGTTTTCTTTGATTTAACATTGATTGTTTCTTTCTGTTTACTATAGTATAGCATAGATAACTTTACAACACCCTAGTTGAATATCATATAACATAAAAATCTAAACTAAACCTTTCTCGTGGGATCAACCCCTTACTTGCTCTATACTACCTTGTTTATTTAAGCTAGGTAATTAATTTGTGCGATCGCGACATCGCAACAAATTTTAGCTCCATTACCGAGGAAGTGATTTTTAGTTGATTCTTATGTTGTGATTGTTATTTATTTTGTTGAAAAAAAGAAGAAGAGAAACATATGTTTTTTGCTTGTAGCGGTATTGTACAGTACGATATTGGTACTGTTTAAAACCAATTTTTTGGTGGAATCTGGTCTCGTCCTTTTGTTTCCTGAAGGAAAACGATGTTTTGAACAGGACTGAAAGGCCATTAGCCCCACCCTATCATGTTGACTTTATAGTGTTATACCAATGCAAGCTTTTGAGCCTTCAACATTATATTCTTTGATTGTGCATTCTTTCAATGATATGTATCTCTAGAACTTGCTTCATATCTTGTTGAGATTACATTCGCATTACATATATACATGAAGATGATAAAAGCATTAGAAATTTTAACCACTTGAGCCAAAAAGCCAACCTAAAGCATATTATCCTTAGTGAGCCCTTTTGAGCTTGTTTATCTTTTCTTTGCTTTATCCATGTATAAGCCTTAACTTTTTATATGTTTTCCTTTTCCCTTGGCCAAGGATCAGTAGAGCATATACTTATGATATCTCATGGAATTATGGTCGGAAATTATGTGAAAAGAAAGAAGAAGTGATGCTTGATGAAAAGATGGGCAAAGTTGCCAAAGGTAAAAAAAAAAAAGAACAAAGAAAAATAAAAAAGTGTTCCTTTATGTTCTTAAGATTTTATGTTGAAAGAGCTTGAAATCGAAAGGAGTTAAGCATTGGTGATTAAAGATGAAAAATTTATGAGCTTTGATGGAATATCTTGTTTGAAGTATCATTTTTCAGAATGCTCTACTCTCTTTGATTTGAACCTTTCCTTTTACTTTCTTTTACCTCACCTTAACCTTAGTCCCATTACAACCGGAAAATAAGACATTTTGATTCATGTAGTACTTGTAATAAGTTGCTAATGGAGATGAGATTGAAAAGCAAGCTTATGGTAGAACATACTTTTTGATTGAATTTGAGAGATTTAAACACATAAATCCTAAACACATAAGTGTTTGAGAGTATATCAATGAGAGGACCTATTACTTTGGCATGACATAGATTTCATTTAAATCCCGACGATTAATTGATTTTTGAAGTTTGCATGTAAATAAATTCATAAAAATTTATACCCTTTATCCTTCTTGATTGTATTCTTGTTTATAATGCATATATTCTTGGATATTGATGGGAGATTAAGAGATTAGTCATAATTAACTTCAATTTGATTTTACCTATCCTTTCACGAGGATGAGCAAGAGCTAAGTGTGAGGGTATTTGATGCAACCATATTATTTGATAGTTTCACCCACATTTAACTAGTGTTTTGCCTATGTTTTATATATGAAATGTCTTGATATTCTTTATTTTATGTTTTGAAGGCACTTTTGGATGAAAGATGCAAAAAGGAGTAAATTGGAGGTAATTTGCAGATTTGACGTTCAATCGATGTTTTGTGCAGAGCGTGAGTTCTAGAAATCAAAATGAAGTGATTCCAGTGGCACTAAAAAGCTAACATCCATACCTTTCTGTAAATGTAATGCAAGAAAAATAAAAAGAGAAAGATCATGGAAATCACATCCTGCAAAGTCAAATCTCGCATTCTGCTAGTGTTGACCTTTGGCCATTCAAAATTTAATATCTAGAGCTACAGAAGTCTGATTGATGCAAACTTAATTTTCATGGATTCCTAATTCAAAGACCTATCCACGCTCCAAATATCAGCCAAAAAATATGTCATATGAGGGAGATATGAGTTTTCAAAGATGACAATTGAATTCTGCCAGCAAACAGGTTTCGTGAAGAAACAAGTCCAAACTACATTCCGAAGCATCTAAACCGACATCCAAGTTTTTATATCAGCAATTTAGCTCCTCTAAGTCAGAGCTGGAATATTTCATGCAAGGCTATTTCTGCTTTTAGGAAAAATAGTTATTAAAGTACTTAAATGTAAACTGCCAACTCAAGGAAGCACTATTTTGTAAAATAGAGACTAGGGTTTCTTAGCATATAAAAAGAAAGAGAGAAGGAGGCAACAACCAGCAGAAAAGAAGGAGAGCAGAAGGAGGCAGTAGCCAGTAGAGAATAAACATAAATTCTCTCCTCTATAAACCCAAAAATAATGCCCTTTTCATTCTTTAGAAGTAATTGTTCAATAGTTATGCAAGGCTAAGCTCTTTTCTTGGTTGCAAGGACACAACAAACCTTCGAATTTCAATAACCGTGAGATTTATTCTTCCTTTTATTTTCAGTTTATGTTATGAATGAGTATGATTGTTTTCCTATGCATATTTCCTATGATTGTTATTGATGATTGCTAGAGCGGACTCTAAGTTATTGTTGTGAACAATCTATTGCTAAGTTTAATATCAAAACCGGAGTTGTGATATATGAACTTGTGAAGCAACTAAGCTTGATAATTTTGGCGGAACTACGTTATTGAACTTAGGGAGAACATTTAAAGAAATTGACACAAGCTGCGGACAGCTTGTATGTTAATCTTGATGAAATTATCTAGTTCTTAAAGCTACCATTAAATTGAATCATTAGTGCGAACACTTTGATTGTTTGTTGGTTAGGATTAGTTATACAACAGATCCATTAATTAATCAACATTAAGAAAAGATAAAATTTCAGAACATAAACTGCAATTTTTATTTCAAGGATCGGTTCTAATTTTCATTGGTGGATGTGTGCTTGCGACCAAGGTTTGTTTTCTTGATAAGTTTCGGTTTTAATTGATTTTGTTTGCTAGTTTAATTGGTGCTATAGTTTAGATAATCACAAACCAAATCCCCCCAATTACATAACGTACAACATAAAAATCTGACTTGAAACTTCCTTGTGAGATCGACCCCTTGCTTGCTCTATACTATCTTGTGTGTTATGTTTGAAGCTAGGGTAATTAATTTGTGCGACCGCGACATTGCAACAAAAGTTTGTAGCATATGCTTCTTACAAGGACATGCTATGGATATGTGCCCAACAATGCAAGAAGATTATATTGAACAAGCTAATGCAGTTGATGGAGCATTTAATGGACAACCTCAGCGTAAGTATAATCCCTTTTTCAACACATGCAATTTTGGATGGAAAGAACATCTCAACTTACGCTATGGGAACTGGCCTCAACAAGGCAATCAAGGCTAACAGTTCCATCCCCATGGATTTGAGTCAAGGTTGTTAAACTCGCGAGTTGAGTCACTTAAAAACTCGAAAATGAGTAAAATTGGGTTAAAATCGGGTGACATCACGAGTTTAGAATCGTTTTTATGATTTCAAAAAAAAAAAAAAAAACATATACTGGCTTCCAGTCCTCCACATCAACATTAGTTACAACTGCTACACAGTACACACCACATACAACATTACCCTAATCCTTTTCTCCCAGTCTCAGGCTCTTTATTTTTCAACAATTTACCAGCCACCATGAGATCGACGACTTCCTCTTCATCAACAGCACTCTCCTTTTTTTCCCGTCATCAACACTTCAACAACTTTCTCTTCAATCTTCACTCTTTATCAACAGTGCTTTCCTTTTTTTTCCCATCATCATCAACATCCTTTTTAGTCTTCACTGAATCACTATTCATTAACAGGTAATACTTAATTGCTTATATTGAATTTTTCTTGCTGGAAGGGGATTTTTAGCCCCGGTTGTTCTTTGTCCCATTCCTTGCTTTCTCCTTCTTTTCTCTTTACTTGAGTGCGGCACAAAGATGGTCACCAATCATCATAGACAATTACTTTTAATTACTTGAGTTTGATCCTTTGTTGAGTTTGTTCCAGTAATTTCACTTCTTTGCAAGTCTTTTCCTTTGTTAATCGTTCCAGCAATTCTACTTCGTTCCAGTAAAAAATTGGGTTGATTTAAATCAATTAAAATTTCAATAGTTGATAGAGTTGCTATTTGGAAACTTGCTGATGATTTTTTTGGGAGAAGGTGTTACTCAATTTACAGATTGTGGATTGTGGAATGTAAATTGTGAGAGAACAAAGAGTGTAAAAACAGAGAAGTAATGTAATTTTTCCTATTTCAAATCATCAAGCAAAACTTAAATTTGCAGAAGATAAAAAATTTACCAAACTGAACAACTGGAAAAAGCTCATCTTGCTCGAAGGGTGTTGCTATCCGAATCTTGACTCTGTCGTGATTGCAGGGTGATGGTGAGTGAGGAACAATGGAGTCTATATTTTTCATGCGAGTAATAGGTTAGACAATAAATATCTCATATTTCTTGCATTTTGTTGTATGGTATGTAAGTTCAAAGTTTTTGTTTTTTTTATCATTCCTGTTACATGTTCAGAAGATTGACCATTGATCAACTACACACTTTAGCATTGTATAGATGGTCTGCTTTTTTTGCTATGAGAAGTACAAGTTGGAGCTTTTTAGCCACAGACAGACAAGGTTTGTTTGTCATGGATGGATTTTTTTCCTGGGTTTTCTCTTTAATTTACACTCCTCATTAAGTTCTGGGTTAAGTCTGGTCAATATATGTTAGGCTTGAATTAGGTAATGAATTCACCAATCTTGCTGGCTTGACCTGGATAGGGAATTATATGCATATGAAGCACCTGCCCTCTTTGCTGGCAAAAACGTTTGGTGTATAATATTATAAATTAATTGCCCCTATAATTTTTGACAATATTGATGCGGACATGTCATGCTTAGTCAGTTTCAGTTAGTTAATATTAAAGCTTTTTTGTATACCAACATGCATAAACATAAAGGCATCCTTCATTCATTCTTTTTTCTTCTTTGGTGCATTTGGTCACAGGATTTTTCTTAGTAATCAAACATTTGGATAAGCATTTATGCTAACTTATACCTGCCACTGGCAAGCTAATAATCTTCCAGAAGGTAATGATATTGATGAATGTTTGAGGAATATTGAGAAAGATGAAGGCAATGAAACTAGTTATAGTTTACATGACACACTAATATATTATTTATTTTAAGTTTGTTAATTATTAGTTAATGAAAATTTATGGACATGAGTAATTGTATTGTATTTTGAAGTTGCTTAAACTATGTATTTATTTTTATTTGAATCATGTATTTTTAGGTGTTTTAACAATGTATGAATTTTTATTTGAATCATGTATTTTAAGGTTCTTAAATTATGTATGAGAAAAAAAATTCCTTACAATTTTACAATCCGATTTTACGATCCGAGTTTATATTATATTTTTCGTGTTGTGTCAAAAATGTGTTTTTGACAACCTTGATTTCAGCCCCAACAGAATTATCAAGCGAGACAGCCCCCTGCATTCATAAATTCCAATGCTATGGGGTCATCGAGTGATGATATTTGTGAGATGATAAAAACCTTGGCTTCTAACACAGTGACCTTGCAACAAAATGTCATGTCTTTTCAATAGGAAACAAGGTCAAGCATTCACAACTTAGAGAAGCAAATGGGGCAACTAGCTTCAAGTATAGGGAAATTGAAAGCACAAATGAATGGAAAATTGTCGTCCCAAGCATTGAATCCAAAAGAGAATGTTAGTACGATCATGTTGCGAAGTGGGAAAGAACTTGAAGAGCAAAGGTCAAAACATATTGAGATTGAGGAAGAAAAGGAGATAGAAACCAAAGTGAGTATAAAGAAGAAACACTTTACTCCTTCACAAACTGAAACAACGACCAATACTCAAAGGTAAGTCCTAACTCAATGAATTCCAGTTTTAAGAAAATCCCCCCCCCTTTCTTGTGAGTTCTTCTAGGTCGAAGAAAGAGGATAAAGAAAAAGAAATTTTAGAGGTCTTCAAGAAATTGGAAATCAACATTCCTTTGATTGATGTTATCAAGCAAATTCCCAAGTATGCCAAATTCTTGAAGGAGTTGTGTACTACCAAAAGAGTTTTCAAGCTAAAAGGTTACGAAATGGTAAGTATGAATGAAGTTGTATCTGCTGTTGTTCAAAAGAATTTTCTTTTGAAGCAAAAAGACCCAGGTGCATTTACTATCATATGTGTTATTGGTAATGCTAGTTTTAAAAGTGCCTTATGCGATTTAGGTGCATCTATTAGTATTATGCCTAAACATATTTATGATTCTCTTAGTCTTAAACCTTTGATTAAAACTATCATTGTAATACAACTTGCGGATCGTAATTTTGTTTATCCATTTAGTGTGATAGAAGATGTCATAGTCAAGATTGATAGTTTGGTTATTCCATATGACTTTTATATTCTTGTGATTCATCAAACAACACTTCTATACTATTTGGAAGACCATTCTAGAAAACTGTTAATACAAAAATTAATTATAGTAAGGATCCTTTGTCCATGGAAGTAAGAGATGAAAAGATTGAATTTAATTTTCATGATACAATGAAATATCCTTACAGCAATGTTTATTCTATCATATGTTATAACCAAATTGATAAGTGTGTGCAACAAGTTTTTGATTGTGAGGACGAATTAAGCGTGGCTTTAAGCTATGGCTATGATTTACTGAGATAGAAAAGATGGATAGGCACATATGTGTTCCCCAAAATGTGCACAAATTAGCATTGGCTTTGCAAGCTTTATAAACCGTCTCCCATGGTAATGTTTTTATTGATTTAGTACTTTTACTTAAAAAGTTTTTGCCATCTATTTTATAAGCCCCCGAGTTAAAATTGAAACCTTTGCCCAATAATTTGAAGTATGTATTCATCGGCGATAACAATACACTTCCTGTTATCATAGCAAAAGGTTTGACAAGTGCGCAATAGGAAAAACTTATGGAGTTGTGCGATCACAAAATGATTATTGGATGGACTTTAACCGATATCAAGGGCATTAATCCCTCAATGTGTATGTATCACATACTATTGGAGGACAATGCGAAACCAACAAGGGAAATGCAAAGGAGGTTGAATCCGCCTATGATGAACGCAGTGAAAGCTGAAATTTTGAAATTATTAGATGCAGGAATCATTTACCCCATCACGGACAGTAAATGGGTGGCACCTATCCATGTGGTGCCCAAAAAGACCGGATATCACGTTGGTAAAGAACAAAAAGGTTTAATCTTTCTACACACAAATATCATTTCTCATTACCATTCATGGACCAAATGCTTGAACGTCTGACAAGTTTATATTAACGTTTTATCAAAGATTTCTCGAAGATTACAACACCCTTGTGCAAATTATTAGCCAAAGAAGTGGATTTTGTGTTTGATCAAGCATGTAAAAATGTTCATGATGAGCTTAAGAGGTGTGTCACATCTGCCCCTATCATCCAATCACCAAATTGGGATGAGCCTTTCAAGATAATGTGTGATGCGAGTGACTATGCGGTAGAGGCTGTACTTGGGCAAAAAATAGGAAAGAATTTGTATGTTATCGCATATGCGTCCTGTATGTTGGACGGAGCACAATGCAATTACCATACAACTAAAAAGAAACTTTTTGCAGTGATGTTTGCTCTTGAAAAATTCAGGTCATATCTACTTGGTACAAAAGTCATCGTTTTTATTGACCATGCATCTTTAAGGTATCTTTTAAAGAGAAAAGAGTCCAAACAAAGATTGATTAGATGGATCTTGCTTTTACAAGAATTTGATCTTGAGATCAAAGATTAAAAAAAAAAAGTGCTGAAAACCATATATGGTTGATCACTTGAGCCGACTGAGGACTGAGGATATACAAACCGAAAGAATAAGAGAGACATTACCTGAGGAGCAGTTGTATGTGTTACTTTTCTCTACAAGACCATGGTATGCTGATTTGGTGAACTATTTAGTCACCAAAGAATTCCCTCCAGGTTTGTCTATATCCTAAAAAGACAAGTTATGAGCTGATGCTAAATATTATTTTTGGGACACTTCTTATCTGTGGAAATTTTATGTGGATCAAATAGTTAGGAGATGTGTACCAGAAGATGAATTTCATTCAATTCTCACTTTTTGTCATTCTTATTCTTGTGGTGGGCATTTTGGAGCAAAAAGAACGACCCACAAGGTACTTGAAAGTGGTCTTTATTGGCGTTCTATTTTTAAGGATGCATATCACTTTTGCAAATCATGTGAAAAATGCCAAAGAACATGTAATATCACTCATAAAAATCAAATGCCTTTAACAAATATTCTTATAAGTTAAATTTTTGATGTTTGGGGTATTGATTTAATGGGTCCATTCCCTTCTTCTTTTGGTAATCTTTATATCCTCCTTGTTGTTGATTATATGTCCAAATAGATTGAGGCGAAAGCTATATGAACTAATGATGCAAAGGTTGTTTTAGATTTTGTCAGGACTCATATATTTGATAGGTTTGGAATCCCCAAAGCTATCATTAACGATCGTGACACTCATTTTTACAACCGTTCAATGGAAGCATTGCTCCACAAATACCATGTGACTCATTAGACTTCCACAACCTACCACCCTCAAATGAATGGCCAAGTTGAAATTTCATCGAGAAATCAAGTCCATTTTTGATAAAATAGTGCAACCGAACCGGCGAGATTGGAGTTTATGATTTGGTAATGGACTTTGGGCTTATCAGACTGCTTACGTATCACTTATAGGAATGTTACCTTATAGGATGATTTATGGAAAAGCATATCATCTACCGGTGAAGCTTGAACACAAAGATTTTTGGGCCATTAAACAATGAAACTTGGATTATGATGCTGTTGGGATTGCAAGAAAGTTGAAATTACAAGAATTGGATGAGATACGCAATGATGTCTATGAGAATGCAAGGATTTACAAAGAAAAGACTAAAAGTCTTCATGACCTAATGATTACAAGAAAGGAGTTTCATGTTGGAGAGAAAGTCCTTTTTTATCATTCACGTTTGAAACTCTTTCCTAGAAAGTTGCGCTCTCATTGGATTGGACCTTTTGTTGTTTCTAATTTTTTCCTTATGGTGCAGTTGAAATTACAAGTTTATAAACAAACAAAGTGTTCAAGGTCAATGGGCATCACTTGAAATCTTTCTATGAAGATTGGACGACAAAAATCACCGCTTCTGTGGAGTTAGCTGAACCAATATATAAAGAATAAGCATGCAACATGTTGAGCCAATGACATAAAATAAAAGCGCTTACTAGGAGCAGGCAACCCAACAAAAAAAATTAGATTTGCTTTCTTTTTCTCTTATCTTTTATTTTTTGTATTGTACTTTATTTTTGTCATTCTTCTATATTCTTTTTATTTTATTTCAATATTGAGGACACTGTTGTGTTTAAAGTGTGGGGGTATTGAGAGAATTTTGGTTTTCTTTGTTGTTTTTCAAAAAAAAAGTCTAAGTTTTATCTTTTGAACTCCCATTGGTTTACGAGAATATGAGTATTATGTATGAGAATTAAGTTAGGTAGATAGATGAAAATATAAATTGAATGAATGAGTGTGCATGCAAGTTTTAAAGTTTAATTAGTCTAGGGATTGACTTTAAAAATATGTCATATTAACTTTATAGTGTTATACCAATGCAAGCTTTTGAGCCTTCAACTTTATATTCTTTGATTGTGCATTCTTTCAATGATATGTATCTCTAGAACTTGCTTCATATCTTGTTGAGATTACATTCACATTACATGTGTACATGAAGATGATAAAGGCATTAAGAATTTTAACCACTTGAGCCAAAAAGTCAACATAAAGCATGTTATCCTTAGTGAGCCTTTTTGAGCTTATTTATCTTTTTTTTGTTTTACCCATATGTAAGCGTTAACTTTTTATATGTTTTTCTTTTCCCCTGTGCAAGGATTAGTAGAGCATATATTTATTGACATATCATGGATTATGGTTGGAAATTACCAAAACAAAAAAAAAAAGAAAAAAAAGTGATGCTTGATAAAAAGATGGGCAAAGTTGCCAAAGGTGCAAAAAATAAAAAAAAATAGAGAGAAAAGAGAAAGAATAGAAAAGAAAAGTGTTTCATTGTGTTCTTAAAATTTTATGTTAATGAAGCTTGAAATCAAAATAAGTCAAGTATTGGTGCTTAAAAATGGAAAATTTGTGTGCCTTGATGAGATATCTTGTTTCAAAAATCATTTTCTATAGAATGTTCTACTTCCTTTGGTTTTAACATTTTTTTTCCCTTCTTTTACCTCACCTTAACCTTAACCTCATTACAACAAAAAAGAAAGACTTTTTGATTCATGCATTGCTTGTAATATTTTAGTAATGGAGATAAAATTGAAGAGTAAGCTTACGGTAGAACATACTCATTGATTGAATTTGAGAGATTTAACATAAACCCTAAACACGTGAGTGTTGGAGTGTATATCAATAAGAGGACTTATCACTTTGGCATGACATAAATTTCATTTAAATCCCAACGATTAATTGAGTTTTGAAGTTCGCATGTAAATAAATTAATGAAAATTTATGTTTTTTATCATTCTTGATTGTATTCTTGTTTATAATGCATGTACTTTTGGACATTGATGGGAGATTAAAAGATTAGTCATAGTTATTTCACTTATTTAATTTAAGTTTGATTTCATCTCTCCTTTCATGAGGACAAGCAAGAGCTAAGTGTGGGGGTATTTGATGCAATCATATTATTTGATAGTTTTACCCACATTTACCTGGTATTTTTCTTATGTTTTATATATAAAATATCTTAATATTCTTTATTTTATGTTTTGAAAGCATTTTTGGATGTAAAATTCAAAAAAAAAAATTGGAAATAATTGATAGATTTGACGTCCGATTGATGTTTTGTGCAGAGTGATCCAGTGACATTAGAAAGCTAACATCCATACCTTTCTATAAATATATGGCAAGAAAATTAAAAAAAAAAAAAAGAGCATGGAAATCACAACCTTCAAAGACAAATCTCGCATTCTACTGGTGTTGACCTTCGGCCATTCTGACTTGAATATATTAAGTTAGAGAAGTTCATTTGATGCAGTCTTAATTTTTTTTAATTCCTGACTCGAAGACCTATCAGCCTACCAAATTTCAGCAGAAAACGAGCTCATATGAGAGAGAGATGATTTTTATAAAATGACACATGAATTCTGCCAAGAGACAGGTTTTGTGAAGAAACAAATCCAAATTACTTTCCAAAGTATCCAAACCGACATCCTAGTCTTTATTTTGACAATTTAACTCTTCTAAGTCTGAAGTCAAAGATTGAGGATTTTATGCAAGACTATTTCTCATTTTTTAGAAAAATAGTTATTGAACTACTTAAATATAAATTGTCTACTTAGGTAAGGACTATTTTGTAGGAAATAGGGATTAAGGTTTCATATCAAATAAAAAAAAAGAGAGAAAGGAAGATAAGGGGCAACTAGAAAAGAAGAAAAACACATCCTTTTTTCCAATAACCTGAAATCATGCATTCTTCTTTCCTTTTGATTAGTTGTTTGATGATTAGACATGCAAGGCTAAGCTCTTTTTCTTTGTTGCAAGGACATAGAAACCTTAGGATTTCAAGAACTGTGAGATTTATTTTACCTTTTTTTTTCAGTTTATATGATAAATATGTTTGTTTTCCTATGCTTATTTATTTTAATTGCTAGAGCAGACTCTAAATTGTTATTGTGAACAATCTATTGCTAAGTTTTATATCAAAATCGGAGTTGAGGTATATAAACTTGTGAAGCAACTAAGTTTAATAATTGTGGCGGATCTATATTATTAATCTTAGGGAGAATATTCAAACAAATCAAACATGAACTGCAAATAGTTATATTGTCTAGATTAATCATTTATCTAGTTCTTAAGTCTGCCATTGAATTAAATTAGTAGTGCAAACATTGTGATTGTTTGTTGGTTAGGGTTAGTTATATGATGATTCTGTTAACTAACCAATGTTAAGAAAAGATAAAGGTTCAGAATATAAATTGATGTTTCATTTCAATGATCGATTCTGATTTCTGTAGGTAAATGTATACTTGAAACCAGTGTTTGTTCTCTTGATAGTTTTATGATTTATTTAATTGAGCTTGATTGTTTTTATTCTGCTATAGCCTAAATAAACTCAAAATCCCCTCATTCCATATCTTGTAGCATAAAAATCTGAACTAAACATTCCTCGTGGGATTGACCCCTTACTTGCTCTATACTATCTTGTTTATTTAAGATAGGGTAATTAATTTGTATGACTGTGACATCGTAACAACTTGTCTCTGAATCTTTTTTCAACCTTTAACTCATCAACTGATAAGCCTAAATACCTATGACTACTAGCCCACTCATTGCATCTATATTTGTCATCCCCACTCGTAACCTCAAATTTAGGAGCAAAATGAGTCATGGATTTATCAACAGGCTCAACTAACTTAGCATCCTCATCTTCCTCCTCAACCTTAACTCTATTAATGTGATGGTCATTTCATCTTCACTTGGTTTGGATTCTCCATTGCAATATGAAGCAAATGTCATACCCAACTAAGGTTCCATATTAATAATTTCATGTATTGACATTTGTTTTCTTACATCATCACCTAACCTAGGGGCAACTGACTGTGAGGAGAGAGGGGGAAATAAGAAGAGAAAAGGGAAGAAAAGAGCTCTAGATTTTAATTTTGTATGAAATCGTAGATGCTATCTGCGACTCGCGTGTCACAAATAACAATCGCAAAATAAAAATCATATATAGCATCTACAACTCGTGAGTTGCATACGCTATCTGCAACTCGTTAAACTATACTATTTCTTTAAATATTTATTCAATTGGTTACTTTACCTTTTTTTTTTTCACTGCTAAAAACTCAAAAAAAAAAAAAAAAAAGAGGAACTGCGTGCTTAAAATTATAGGAAGTTAGTAACCCGTAGTGCCTCTTCATGACAAAAGCATGAATCTGTATCGTCTCCTATCCTTGCCATAAACAGCTGGAATATACATACATACCCTGGCTTCCGTCTATGGGGAAATCTTGCGATAAACACCCCTACTTGAAGATAGGGAGCTGAGAGGAGACAATAAGCGGTTCATGTTCTTTGAGATTGTTATTGGGTCAAGCAAGTAAGGCCGTTATCTTCCAACCCAACACGAAATATAGAGTTTGAGGCAGCTCGCGTCAGAAGATGTTATGTCCATGTTGGGATGAGTCTTGCAAGGTTAGTGAAATTAGAAACCCATTGGGGGGATTATAATTTAAATATCGTGGCTAATATATATGTTGGCTCTTTTCGTGAGTGATTTTTGGTGTTGCAAGCTACATTCAGGATCACATTGGAATACTTTTTTTTTTTTTTTTTCTCCACCCCATCATCCAGAAGTGGAATATCCAAGGAGACTGGAAGAAAGTGCTTTTTTTTTTTTTAAATGTACTGAATGTGATGAGGATGACTTGTTTGAGATGTGTGTGTCTATATATATATATATATATATATATAAGAGTAAAACAAGATCTTACATCGAATGATATTGCTTAGTTTATGCCCTTTTTTGAATTGTTTGTATATTGCAATGGTGGTATAATTTTTGTTCTTGATGTTATAATGTAGCTGCAAATCCACAGTTGGGAAATTTCCTTATTGTGGGAAAGTAAAACAAGGGAACTTTGCTTTTCATCAAGTACAAAAATTGATTGATGATTAGGGAGGATTTAGGCGGCAGTGTAGCATCAAACTTTTAAATCACATGTTTGTTGATCCCAAGCCCTTTGTCCTCGACACCTTTGTTTTTTCTTTTCATTTGATTTGTTGTGTTACTTTCTGCATCCCTCTAGCATTTTGCATGCATAACTGTAACCTGACAAAAATAGCTGCCATGCCTCTACCTTCTCCAATGCTACTAAGACGTTGCATGATACATTTGGGTATTAGATAACCATAACAGAGAATAGCATCAAGCAGCATTACCTGCAGCGTTGCCCTAAACCATTGCCTATGACCTGAAACTTCTGGGAAATAATGTCACCCAGTAACTAACGCTTCTTGCCTTCTTCGACCCTGCTCTGCCATTTTTGCATCACTGGCACTACTATAATAATTAGGATAACCATGAAGTTCCATCAATGCCTACATGAATATGCTCCAGAAAGTGAGATAATGGCATCATCACAACTGACAAGTCATCTCCACAGTTTATCCAATTCCTTTATAAGAAGCACTTGCTTAGAAAAATAGGAAGTAATACCTCATAGAGCTGCTTTTTTTTATTCAAGCTCGGAGGCATAACGAATACAATTGCCCATAATTTCAAAGATGGAACCGTTGTGATCTCCTATCCTACAACAAACGGCTAGGATTTACATAGCCAAGCCTAGGAAGTGTATGGCAACTCTTCAAGAGAAAGAAGAGTTCTAGGATGGCAAGCATTCTACCAATACATACAGGCATCTACTTCCATTTAGCCATAAAGCCCAGGTGAAAAACAGATGGGCAACATATATTGTACCAGATTAAGTCTACAAGTTGAGCTGCCAAAAGAATCAGTCATGTTTTGGTTTTGAACTTCCTCTGCGCCTTCAGATCCACCACAATTACAGTGATGTTGTCCTTGCTTCCTTTTTGAAGGGCACGGTTTGAGAGGTACTCAGCTGCTGCTTGAGCTGCTGGATCAATTCCCCCGCCCCTTGAGGAGGAAAGTGTGACACCATTCTTTTTGTGCCAGACAAGTATTCGTTTGCGAGCCAGATCACATGCTTCTTCATTTGACATGACATCCCACAAACCATCACTAGCCAGAATGAGGCACTCATCTTCTTTTGCCCTAGGAATGAACATCACTTCAGGTTCTGGAATAATCCACGGTTTTAAATATCTATCACCTGCCACTCAAAAGCAAGAATGATGTAAAGTTTTAAAGTTATGTGATCCATTTATTTTCGTAAGGAAAGAGGCTAATAAATTATTACACCCGTAATCATGAGTCCTTGAACCAACCAACAAATGAGTGAATGCAGCAACACTTTTAGATGATTTTCACACAAACTAGCAACTGATTCCATCTCAGATATATCACTCAAAGGATATTTTATTCTTCACAAATACAAAATGTCATGTGATACATACAAAGGAAAATCACAACAATCAATCCTCCACAATGCAGTAGGACTTCGTTTAACATTTGGAGAGTTTTTCCAAGGATTGATTGACATGGCTAAAATGCAACTTTAATGAGAAGGCAGATGTATGCGATACTTCAATGGACAAATTTCCCTTCAAGAAGTTCTACTTCATATCATCAACATTGCAATTGCACGTTAAAGAGATATCCTCAAAAAAGTTTAGTCAAGGTTGAAATAAACACTAGTCAATAGACTTTCACCAGACATGTAAGAATTTCATATCATGCAAGGCTTGAGATTTATGTGCACAAGCATCATCATCTAAGGCTGAAAACATAAAAGATGGTTTCATACCAGAATAACAGTCAAATTTCACAAGCATGAGTTGCACAAAGTTATTATGGATGCAATTTACTTGTTTAGAAATGTTGTGAGACAGATACCTTAACATCAAAGAACTCACCATCCAAAAAAATGAACAAAGTAGGAAAAGAAAACTTCCACATTGAAAAATTCTGAAGCAGGCATCGATGGAATCACTTGTTTATCCTAGCATTAAAACCACCAAGGATGTCTATTTACTTGTCTTTGATGACAAGGACAAGGAAATTCTTTGAGACTTGGACATATTCTCCGGAGGTTCCAACACCTAAAATTAATCCAGGAATTGAGTTTCTGATCACCAAGAATGTCCAAGCATCTCGTTGGTAGTATGACATGGACAAGGCAATTCTTTGAGACTTGGACATATTCTCTGGAGGTTCCAACACCTAAAATTAGTCCAGGAATTTTAAGTTTCTGATTTCCAACACCTAAAATTATTCCAGGAATTTTAAGTTTCTGATCATGATCAGAAACTTAAAATTCCTGGATTTATTTTAGCAAGTACAGACTTGACATGTCTCTTACAATTACAAAGATGCATCTCTAAATAGTCACAGGTGACAATCAATGACGAGGGAAAACACAGCTAAGGTCGAATAGACATTGGATGCCCATGCAGTCCTTTATGAAAGTGAATGTTGTCATTTTATCCTTACCTTCAAGATTAGTCAATAGGAGAATGACAGTAACTTAGATGCAAAAGAATCCAGATGACAACAGTGCTGTTAACATGTTTGAATAAGATAAGGAAGAAACAAAAAAAAATGAGGGTGAGAAGAACATACCAATAGATCTTGACATAGCTAGCACACCAAAGACACGATGCCCATTCCACTGTATGACCTTGCCTCCAGCCGCTTCTATCCTTGCATACTCATCTTCTCGGTTAGGCTAAGATAAGATTTAATGAGAGAATCGAAAGAACAAGAATCAGCTTCCCAGTCTTTTATTATTATTATTATTAAAACATTTTAAGATCCAAGCCTACAGTTCTAAAGGCTCTTACTTTATGATCCACTGATAATGCCACTGGTTCTTTCCCACGACAAAGAACTGCTCGTGAGTCTCCACAGTTTGCTACTATGATGTGGGATGAACAAATAGTGGCCACAACAGCAGTAGAACCAACAGTTTCTGGAGCAACTGGTTCAGCACCACCCTTTCCTCCGACTTCAGCATCTACCTTAAGAAAACAATTGGTGAAAGCTTTTTTCCACTGCTCCTGGCAACCATCCTTAATACTTCCATCAATCAGGCCATTTTTAACAAATTCTATCTCCTCAGACAAAGCAGAATGGAAACGATCACGGCAATAATTTGCCACCTAAAAAAGAAAGCCAGCGGAATGTAAGCTAATCACCTCTATAAAGGAAACAGCAACATGATCTGACAATAGGAAGAAAGCCAGAGAAACATAAATAAATAATACGGATAAAGAGCACAAGGATAAGTTACCTGTGAGCCTCCATGACCATCATAAACTCCAAAGAAATGAGCAGTCTGGAGCGGTAAACAATTGCTCATGCCATCAAGTAATCGGTCTCCAATCAGCATTTGAATATGAATTTTCAAAAAATAAGGCACAGCAGCAACTGCATCTTCCATCTCTGGTCTCCTTCCACACACAGACGTAAATCCCCAAAGGGGTATGTAGTCCACTTCAAAAACACTTCTTGAGATTGTACCACTGGCCCCTCTTTCCAGAGTCAACTTAGGTACCACAGAGGATGTCTTTGCATCAGATCCATCTCCAACCTCTTCCTCAACAATTCCTGCCACAGAAAGGGGATCGCTAACGATGGCGTCAACATTCAAATCCCCCAAATATGCTGTCTTGGGAATAATATCAACAGCACCAGCACTCTTTTCAATATCTACAGAACTTGGTGTTCCTACCTCAAAGGTGGCCTCAAAACTCAAGAAATCCTCTCCACATAAGCTACTTGTCTCACTGGCCACTGACAGAGAACAAGAACAATCAAGAATTGGATCACCCTCCAACGACAAAGAATCGTCCTCCTCGCTATCCCGTGTTATCACATCATCACCAATAACCCAATTTCTTTCATTTTCAGAGATCATATCCAACAAAGGGCCTCCTCCTCCTCCCTTGTCCTCTTTAGGAGCTTGCACTGCTGTATCTTTAACTTCATCATCTAAATCACAACAATTACAATCCTTATTCCCCACAGTAGAAACCTTAGTTACAGTATCAGATAATAAGCTAGCTGTGTCTGCCATTAAAAGTCTTGTGATATCCATATGGGTATCTAAGGACGGACTCTCACAGACTGAATTACCTACTCTAAATGGCACTGCAACCGCCCGGTACATCTCCTCCATCAAAATCACTATCTGGACAGTACAAAAAGTTACCCTCTAACCCCTCCAAGATCACACAGCCTCTCATTATTCAACTAAAATTATCAACCCTTCACTCATCAAGAATGATTTTGGAATGTGAACAACAGGTTTTGACAGACCATTTTCCATGCCTTTTAGGAAAAGGTAAATCAAAGTTTAATACTCTAACAAAATCAGGAGGCCAATCCAGTGGATGCAAAGATATGGGTGAGCTAAAAGTTCTTAAAAGTAAAATGTTAGTCAGATCTGGTCAACGAGAATGGATCCAAATTTCCATTTGTGGAAGCTTACAGACTCTAAATAGATAGGCTAGACCTGTTTAAGGCCTCATTAACTTCTTATATGGAATCTTCTCCTTTTACCTCCATCAACTACAATGAGAGAGAAACAACAAGACAGCAAGTTTAAATCCACAAAAAAATAGAACAGAATTTCAATAAAAAGAAAAAAACACGAAATTGGAAACCAACCCCTGATCTTTAAACACAAGAAAGAGAAACAAAAGGGGGTCATGAAAAAGAACCCGAGAAAACTTAAAAGTCCCAAGAATCACAAGAGAACCCTAAAAAAGATAGCACCCTTTTCACATATTTACTAAAGAGTTCCCTGGATCCAAGGCAACCCATCACAGCCTCTTGTAAAATAGCTCTCTTTCTCTCTCTAATAATTGCAAAAATAAAACTTGAAAGCAAGAAAGAGAAGTTACAACAAAACAACAGCAAAAACAGAATAGAAAAGAGACACTACACTTAATTGTGTCTAAGGCTTTTGCTTTTCACAACATCTCTTCATAACCAAGAACCATGAAAAAAATACAGAAACAAGATATAGAGAGTGGTACTGGCTTACCATTTAAAATAAATAAAAGTTAGATGAGAAAATATGTGCAGTAGTAAGGCTATGTTTATTTTTTACAATTTACTTTAAAAAAAAATTAAAATTTTTTTATATTTATTTGTCATTAAAAAATTTAATTAACAAAAAATATTTTTCAGTTAAAAAAAATTTTAACTTGATTTCTAGAAAGTGTTTTCCTAAAAAATTTAAACGAAAAACACTTTTTGAAAGTTGTGAAAAAATTAGAAATGTCATATTATTTGCTGGTTATATCAAATTTAGTCCTCAAACTTTTGATTGCTATATATATTTTATTTTGAATATTTTTTTTTCAATTTCATCTCTTAAAATTTAATTTTTATATTAACTTTGGTTCTCATTTTTATAATTGTTATTTACTTTTCCCTTATCATTTTTTTATTAAAATTTTTTATGTATCTAATTTGGTCCTCATTTTTTTGATTGTTACTTATTTTATTTGAAAAAATATATGAAATATTAATTATTATTATTATTATTATTATTTTAATTTCTTTATTTTTTTTAGATTTGATCTCTATTATTTTGATTATTATTTATTTTATTTGAGATAATTTATGAAATTATATTTTTTTTTCAATTTCATTTTCATTCAACTTTTTAATTTGTAAGATTTATTCCTCATTATTTTAATAAAATTGAGAAAAATAAAACAGTAATAAGTTATTTTCTAGCTCATTTTCCATGACATAACCAAACACTGAAAAATATTTTCCAACTTATTTTCTATTACACTGTCAAACATCAGAAAATAATTCACTTTTCCAGAATTCACTTTCCAAAAAGAAACTACTTTCCAGCAAACAAACGGGGCCTAAAAAAGACCCGCTTTCTTGACTCTTTATAGTAAGTTCTAAATATCAATAAAAAATTAATTTAGAATTAAAAAATTAATTTTTTTAAAAAAATTCTTTTAAAATACTAAAATAAACTACAATATCTAGGTGCTTTATACACCCCTTTATTATTATGTTTATTTATCATTATTAAGTTTATTTGAATCTCTTCAAATTCATTTAAATCTATATTTTCTTATAACGTTTAAACTTACAAGTGTGTGTGTGTGTGAGAGAGCATTGTTGATAGAATATGATACACATATATAACTACAAATTCATATGAAATAAAAGTGTTCTTTCTTCGTCCCCTAATCTATGTTGTTTTTATATATTCTATTTATTCTTTATTTATTATATTATTTTATTATTGTATGCTTCTTGAAATATAGTTTTATATACATTATCGGTATAAATTGCTCCCTGTTTTCATCCTGAAGCAGAAAATTATATTTAATAAGAAGTAGAAGCACAAATTTCTCCTCGCTTTCATGATGAAGCAGATAATTATATTTGGTTTTTTGACAAGAAGTAGAAGTAACAATGACAAACCTTGCCAAACTTGAGTTCGTGGCACTTGATATCGTAGACAAAATCATTTGTCATGGATCCTTGATGTTGAAATTCACCTGAATGTCATAGGTCTTAAAGACACCATTATAGATGATAATGAAGCATCTAGTTAAAACAAGGTAAAAACCATGATTTTCTTACTTCGTCATCTCTATGAGGAGTTAAAGATAGAGTATCTCACAATCAAAGATCCTTTTATTCTTAGGCAAAATTTAAAAGAAGAGTATGACCATCAAAAGACATTTATTCTCCCAAAATCTCATTATAATTGGATACATTAATGATTGCAGGATTTTAAATCAGTAAGTGAATAAAATTCTGCAATGCTTAATATCAGTTCTAAATTGAACTTGTGTGGAGACAATGTCACCGACGATGATATGTTAGAAAAAAACATTCTCTATTTTTCATGCCTCGAATATGCTCCTACAACAACAATATAGAAAACGAGGTTTTAAGAAATATTCTGAACTAATTTCATGTCTCCTTATGGCTGAACAAAATAATGAGCTTTTAATGAAAAATCATGAATCACGACCAACTAGTTCAACTCCATTCCCTGAAATGAATTTTACGAGATATAATTATAATTATGGTCATGGTCGTAATAGAGGTTGAGGACGTGACCATGGGAGAAGACGGTTGAATTACCGCAACTATAATGGTCATAATACATCAAATTCTTACAAACCCTCATAGAATGAGGAGAAACAACAAAATGAGAAGAATATACATAGCGGAGATACCAAGAAGATAGAAAATGCATGTTATCGATGTGGAATGAAAGGACATTGGTCTCATACCTGTCATATGGCCAAACATCTTGTGGATTTATATCAGTCCTCATTAAAAGGAAAGGAAAAGAACATAGAAATACATTTTTCTCACCCACAACAAGATAATGATGATATTTATCCTTTAGATATAACACACCTTGACGTTGCAAATTATTTTGAGCAAACTTATAAGAAAAGTTAATATTTTTTGTAATGATAATAATTAGTTAGTATAACAATGTCAGAATTCAAAATTATGTTTATCTTTTCAGTGTGTTTCCTTTATGCTAGTATATTTCAATGTGTTTTGTTTTCTTCCTTTCATGTTGGCTTATTTAATGAAAAAGATTGTGTTATAATAATTATATCTTATTATGAACTTATTATATATTTATTTCTTTTCATGAAGAAAATATGGATTCACATCATGTTCTAAATAATCCCAATATCAGTTATTGAGATATATACTTAGCAGATAGTGCAACAACACATACCATTCTTAGGCATAATCAATATTTTTCAAATATAAGAATGATGAAAGTAAAAGTGAATACAATATCAGGTTCAATAGACTTGATTAAAAGCTCTAGAAGAGCTAATATAACGCTTCCTAATAGAACAAGATTTATTATTGATAATGCTTTGTTCTCTCTACTAAATCAATGAGAAATCTACTAAGTTTCAAAGATAAACGACTTCACGGGTACCATATTGAGATTGCCAATGACAATGATATAGAATATCTTTACATCATATCAAATGTCTCTACTGAAAAACAAATATTGAAAAAATTACTCGTTTTATCTTCAGGTTTGCACTACACAAGTATTAGTACAATTGAAGTCAATGGAATAATGAATTAAAAGCTCAATGAACCAAATAACCAAAAATTACTCGTAATTTGGTGTTTGAAAGTTTACTTGCTCAAATTATTAGATTACGAGCACAATTTCCAAATTATATAATCAAGAGTATTCATCTTGACAATGCTGATGAATTCACATCCCAAGCATTTAATGATTATTGCATGTCACTTGGGATAAACATTGAACATCTTGTTACCCATGTTCATACTCAGAATGGTCTTGTTAAATCACTTATTATACATCTCCAATTATTGCAAGACCATTACTCATAAGAACAAAACTTCTTATCTCTGTTTGGGAACACGTTGTTTTACATGCAACAACAGTTATACGCATTAGGCCAACAGCGTATCGCAAATTCTCCCCATTACAATTGGTTTTTGGTAATGAGTCAAACATTTCCCATCTAAGAATATTTGGTTGTGCGGTATATGTTCTAATTTATCTACATAACGTACAAAGATGGGTCCTCAAAGGAGGTTGAGAATATATATTGGGTTTGAGTTCCCATCAATAATTAAATATCTTGAGCTCTTAACAAGTTATTCATTTATGACATGATTTGCCGATTGTTATTTTGACGAGACTATGTTTCCAGCATCAGGGGGAGAATTTAAACAGCTGAATAAAGATATTACATGAAATGCATTGTCATTATTGAATTTTGATCCTCGTACAAAACAATGTGAATTAGAAGTTCAAAAGATACTTCATTTTCAAGACATTGTAAATCAACTACCGGATGCATTCACTAACTCAAAAAAAAATAACCAAATCTCATATATTAGCTGTAAATACTCCAACCCGAATTGAAGTCCTAGTAGGACAATCCACTAAAATTATAGCAAATGAGTTTATGGCATGCTAGAAGCGTGATAGACCAATTGGTTCAAAAGACAAAAATCCTCGAAAAAGAAAAGGAGCAAATAATCAAATTGGCATTATTCAGAAAGAAAATTTTCGTGAGGAGATAGACATAACTAATTATAACACCCCAGAAGAGGTGCAGGCACCTGAAAACAGTAAAAATAAGGAGATCTCGATAAGTTATGTCTCTATAAAAAAAAAGATGGAATCAAAATGAAATAATTATCAACAATATCTTTTCATATAATATATCGCTTGATATTATTAATGAAAATAAGGATCTTGAGCCTAAATCTGTCGAAGAATATCGATGCAAAAATGATTGGCTAAAATGGAAAGAATAAATCCAAACATAATTAAATTCACTTGCAAAACATGAAGTTTTTGAACCTATAGTCCAGACACCTAAAGGTGTAAAGCCAATTGGATACAAATGGGTATTTGTGCGAAAATGAAATGAGAAAAATGAAATTGTAAGATATAAAGCACGTCTTGTGGCACAAGAGTTTTCACAAAGACGTGGCATTGATTATGATAAAACATATTCTCCTGTAGTTGATGCAATTACATTTCGATATCTCATTAGCCTGACAATTCATGAAATGCTAGATATGTGTCTGATGAATGTAGTCACAGCCTATTTATATGGGTCAATTGATAATGATGTTTATATGAAATCCCTGAATGATTTAAAATGTCTGAAACATATAATTCAAATCCCCAAAAAGCTTACTCAATCAAGTTACAAAATTCCTTATATTGGTTTAGTATTCTTGATGCATATATTAGTGATGGAAATGGTCTTAAATGTGGAGATGAGAGAGAGAGAGAGAGAGAGAGAGAGAGAACATATGTAAGGTGATCGGCCATTAGAGGGGAAGAAAGGATAGGAGGAGAACTTATGATTTCCTTGATTAATTATTTGAGATATGTTGTTATAATGTGGTTGCTAATTAGAAGAAAAAAATGCATCACTTATAAGGAAGAGGAACCCTTCGTTCCTTTGGGTAGGTTCGATCAAAGTAGAAATGAATTTGTTGCGATGTCGCGGTTGCACAAATTAATTATCCTAACTTAAAACACAACACACAAGATAGTATAGAGCAAGCAAGGGGTTGATCCCATGAGGAAGGTTCAAGTCAGATTTTTATGCTAGATAATATGCAATTTGGGAAGGTTTTGACGTTATCTAGGCTAAAGCAAAAGAAAATAGAAAACTATCAAGAAAAATTAAATAAAATTAGAAAATTATCAAGAGAACAAACATTGATCACAAGTAAACGTCCACCTACAGAAATCAGAACTGATTATGGAAAAGAGACATCAATTTATATTATGAATATTTTATCTCTTCTTAACATTGGTTATTTAACGGATCTATCGTATAACTAACCCTAACCATCAAACAACCACAGTGTCTACACTAGTAATTTAATTCAATGGCAGCCTTAAGAACTAGATAAATTGATTGATCAAGAAAACATAACTGTTCGCAGTCTATGTTTGATTTGATTGAATGTTCTCTCTAAAATTAATAACGTAGATCCGCCACAATTATTAAACTCAGTTGCTTTACAAGTTCATATACTACAACTCCAGTTTTGATATCAAACTTAGCAATAGATTGTCTACAATAATAACTTAGAGTCCGCTCTAGCAATTAAAATAAACAATCATAGGAAAAATAAGCATAGGAGAACAAACATATTCATCATATAAACTGACAAGAAAAGGTAAAATAGATCTCATAGTTCTTAAAATCTGAAAGTTTTCGTGTACTTGCAACCATGAAAACGAGTTTAGTCTTGCATGAGTCCGCTCTAGCAATTAAAATAAACAATTATAGAAAAAATAAGCATAGAAGAACAAACATATTCATCATATATACTGACAAGAAAAGGTAAAATAGATCTCACAGTTCTTGAAATCTGAAAGTTTCCGTGTACTTGCAACCAAGAAAACGAGTTTAGTCTTGCATGTTTGTTGAACAACTAATGAAAAAGAAGGACGAATGCATGATTTCGGGTTTCTTAGAGGAAGGGGGTGTTTTTCTCTTCTTGGTTGGCTTCCTCCTTCTCTTCTCTCATTCTTTTTATATCCTAGGAAATCTTAGTCTCTATTTTACAAAATAGTCCTCTCTTAAGTAGACAGTTTACATTTAATAACTATTTTCCTAAAAAATGAGAAATAGCCTTGCATGAAATCTTCAAACTTTGACTCAGAGGAGCTAAATTTCTGAAATAAAAACTTAGATGTCGGTTTAGATGTTTCAAAATGTAATTTGGACTCGTTTCTTCACGAAACCTATTTGTTGGCAGAATTCAGTTGTCATCTTTGAAAAATCATATCTCCCTCACATGACATCGTTTTTGGCTGAAATTGGGAGTGTTGATAGGCCTTTGAGTCAGGCATCCAACACAATGGATTTTGCATCAATTGGAGTTCTGTAGCTCCAGATATTCAAGTCAGAATGGCCAAAGGTCAACATTGGCAGATTGCGAGATTTGACTTTGAAGGCTGCAATTTCCATGCTCTTCCTTATTTTATTTTCTTGCCTCTAGAGCTCACACTCTGCACAAAACATCGACTGAAGGTCACATCTGCTAATTACCTCCAATGTACTCATTTTTGTATCTTTCATCCAAAAATGCCTTCAAAACATAAAACAAAGAATATCAAGGCATTTTATATATATAACATAAGCAAAACACTAGTTAAATGTGGGTAAAACTATCGAATAATATGGTTGCATCAATTACCCCCACACTTAGCTCTTGCTCGTTCTCAAGAAAGGATAGGTAAAATCAAATTGAAATTAAATTAAATCAAATCACTATGACTAATCCCCTAATCTCCCATCAATATCCAAGAATATATGCATTATAAACAAGCATACAATCAAGAAGGATAAAGCGTATAAATTTTCATGAATTTATTTATATGCAAACTTCAAAACTTAATTAATCATCGGGATTTAAATGAAATCTATGTCATGCCAAAGTGATAGGTCCTCTCATTGATATACACTCAACACTCATGTGTTTAGGGCTTATGTGTTTAAATCTCTCAAATTCAATCAATGAATATGTTCTACCATAAGCTTGTTCTTCAATCTCATCTCCATTACTAACATATTACAAGTAATGCATGAATCGAAAGGTCTTATTTTCCAGTTGTAATGAGGCTAAGGTTAAGGTAAGGTAAAAGAGAGTAAAAGAAAAGGTTCAAACCAAAGAAAGTAGAGCATTATGAAAAATGATATTTCAAATAAGATATTTCATCAAAGCACATAAATTTTCTATCTTTAATCACCAATGCTTAACTGCTTTTGATTTCAAGCTCTTTCAACATAAAATCTTAAGAACATAAAGGAACACTTTTTTTTTCTTTTTTTCTTTTTTCTTTTTGTTTTTCACCTTTGGCAACTTTGCCCATCTTTTCATCAAGCATCACTTCTTCTTTCTTTTCACGTAATTTCCAACCATAATTCCATGAGATATCACAAGTATATGCTCTACTAATCCTTGGTCAGGGGAAAAGAAAAACATATAAAAAGTTAAGGCTTGTACATGGATAAAGCAAAGAAAAGATAAACAAGCTCAAAAGGGGCTCATTAAGAATAATATGCTTTAGATTGATTTTTTGGCTCAAGTGGTTAAAATTCCTAATGCCTTTATCATCTCCATGTATATATGTAATGCGAATGTAATCTCAACAAGATATGAAGGAAGTTCTAGAGATACATATTATTGAAAAATGCATAATAAAAGAATATAATGTTGAAGGCTCAAAAGCTTGCGTTGGTATAACACTATAAAGTCAACATGACATATTCTCAAAGTCAATCCCTAAACCAATTAAATGTTAAAACTTGCATGCACACTCATTCATTCAATTTATATCTTCATCTATCTTAATTAATTCTCATACATAATACTCATATTCTCATAAACCAATGGGAGTTCAAAAAAATCAAACATAGATTTTTTTTGAAAAATAACAAAAAAAACCAAAATTATCTTAATACCCCCACACTTTAAACACAACAGTGTCCTCAATGTTGAAATAAGAGAAAAGGAATATAAGAGAATGTTAAAAATAAAGTAAAATGTGAAAAATAAAAGATAAGGGAAAGAGAAAGCAAATCTGAATTTTTTTCTTTTTGTGCTGGGTTGCCTCCTAGTAAGCGCTTTTATTTTGTGTCATTGGCTTGACATGTGGCATGCTCATTCTTCATAAATTGGTTCAGCTAACTCCACAGAAGCAGTGAGTTCTATCGTCCAACCTTCATAGAAAGGTTTCAAGCGATGCACATTGACATTGAGCATTTTGTTTGTTTCTAAATTTGTAATTTCAACTATACCATAAAGAAAAACATTAGAAACAACAAAGGGTCCAATCCAATGAAAGAGAAACTTTTTAGGAAAAAGTTTCAAACGCGAATGATAAAGAATAACTTTGTCTCCAACATTAAACTCTTTTCTTATAATTATTCGGTCATAAAGACTCTTAGTCTTTTCTTTGTAAATCCTTGCATTCTCATAAGCATCATTATGTATCTTTTCCAATGTGATTCCAGTCTTTTTAGACACCAAATGGATAGGCGCCATCCATTCACTGTTTGTGATGTGGTAAATGACTCCTGCATCATGGGGGACAGTTTACAAAGCTTGCAAAACCAATGCTAATTTGTACATGTTTTAGGGAACACATATATGCCTCTCCATCTCTTCTATCTTGGTAAAATCATAGTCATAACTCAAAGCCACGCTTAATCCATTCTCACAATCATAATAAAAAACTTGTTGCACACATTTATCAACTTGGTCATAACATGTGATAGAATAAACATTGTTGTAAAGATATTTCATTACATCATGAAAATTAAATTCAATTTTTTCATCTCCTACCTTCATAGATAAAGTATCCTTACCACAATCAATTTTTGTATTGGCAGTTTTCAAGAATGGTCTCCCAAACAATATAGGAGTGTTGTTTGATGAATCACAAGAATCATGTTCCATATCAAGAATACAAAAGTCGTATGGAATGACCAAACTATTAATCTTGACTAGGACATCTTCTATCACACCAAGTAGGTAAACAAAACTACGATCCACAAGTTGTATTACAATGCTAGTTTTATTCAAAGGTTCCAGACTAAGAGAAATTCATATAACCATGTTCCATGTATGTGTGTTTAGCTCGTTTATCCTTTTATAATGATATTTGTTGTTCAATGTATGTTATAAATATTGTGGTTGAGATGATGATGATGTTTGTAGAATTGAGACCCAGGATGATTGGGTCATAATTGAGTTATGAGATGTGGGATATTAGGTGTAAACATGTTATATGTCAATAACTTTGGACCTCTTGGCATAGTGGAGACTCTGTCAAAATTTTAGTAAAACTTTCGGTAGACTTTTATAAGAAAACTGTATATATATAAAAAAATATTTGCCATGTTTTCCATTTGATATGTGACAGGTGTTTTATCCCAGTTAAGAGGATGTTACAAATCTTGACTAGGATCACCCCCCACACCAGGGGGCATGTGGAAGTTCATATATCAAAGACTGAGGAAATTCCATAAAAAATCCAAAACTAAAAGAGCCTAAAAAACTCAAATGTTGAGGGGTATGCGTAAATAAATAATAAAGAAGATGAAAAATCAAAGCAAATAAGGATATCTCTTTAGAACAATAAAAAATGGCAAAAAAAAAAAAAGTTTGAAAGACATTAAATCAAGCAACTAACAATGATCCAAAGTTTTTAAAACCCTAAAACATTATTTGAGCTTTATGAATCCTTTTTCTTTCATAGCCAAGAGTCATAACCTGAACTTTCTAAAGCACTGTTTTTTGCTTTTATCCGATCCAAACATCTCAACAATGTTCCATTGGACGACCTCTTGTATAACACTTTTGCATCGAAGTAATAGTCCATGGCTAACCTTCGTAGGGTTTTCATATTTGTATTGGATGCCCCCGTGGGATACTTTTAGTGTTGGATAAATTATTTGATATCATGGTACCATGGATTCCCATCCATTTCTCCTTCGATTGAGCAATAGTGAGTAGCATCCATCGTTATTGACACATCAACGCCACATTAGCTAGTATTGACACGCTAACACCATGTCATCCAGTATTAACTTGTTAGTGCCACATCAGCATCAATAATTTCTAACATATTCCCATCTCAATCTAGTTAATAAGCCTCTACATACTTTTTTTAACCATTGGATATCATTGTTTGTGTATATTTTTGCACTTGTTGACCAAGAATTAACATTAATATTATTCTTTTATGCATGTACATAAGAATATAACCCATCTTGCAATTTGAGCTATCTTAATTTTGTTGGCTTATTTATTCACTTATATTGAATATCCGATTCTCTTAATTAATTACAGAGCTTGGCTAAATTTGTGGGAAAATTGAAACATTGTGTTTATCCAGCTTGACTAAATTCATGTGTCATCATAGAAAAATCATATATATCTCACATAAGCTCTTTTTCTGTTGTAATTTGGTAGGCTGATAGATCTTCGAGTCATGAATCCAACAAAATTGATTTTACATCAAATAGACTTTTCTAGCTCAAGATATTCAAGTTGGAACAGTTGAAGGTCATCATTGGCAGAATACGAGATTTGTTTTTGAAGGCTATTATTTCCATGTTCTTTCTCTTTTTATTTTTCTTGCCATATATGTATAGAAATGTATGAGTGTTAGCTTTCTGATGCCACTAGAATCATTTCATTTCGACCGCTAGAGCTCAAGCTCTACACAAAACATCGATCGAAGGTCAAATCTGTCAATTATCTTCACTTTACTTCCTTTTTGAATCTTACATCCAAAAGTGCCTTCAAAACATAAAACAACGAATATCAAGATATTTTATATATAAAACATAGGCAAAATACTATGTAAATATGGATAAAACTATCAAATAATATGATTGCATCAATAGCATTCTACAAGCAATTCCTAATGTAGCAATGAAAACTGAAATCAAAGAAGGAAATTTTGAATTAACTGAGAAACTTGGAGCACGGCTCGCCTGTTTGATAAAACAGAATCTGAGAAATTGGTTAACCCAATTTACAACTGTGTTTGAGATATAAGAACACAGTTATTCAACTGACAACGGAATACACATTCAAAATGGTGGTTATTCAGTCGACAGATTCACTTAAACCCTTATCATTAAGGCCTTATTGACTTGGAAAAAGAGATGTACAGCACCACCTCTTCCAACATAGTCTTATCTTCTGCTGAAAAGGATAATGGAATACTTCATTTTTTATTAAAAAGGAAATGTGCAACCATCCACTCTTCTCCATTGTTGTATCCAAAGAGTTCTGCAACAGCAATGAAGAATGTTCTCCAGTAAACAGTCCACTTAACAGCTTCATCTTTACCATAGGTTGACTCCATTATTGGCTTAATGGCAGCTAGGTTCCGGTCCATTCTTTTGAGCCACTCCTCACTGAGAGATTTCAATGTAAAAAAAAATGAGATGATCCATTGCAGCAACCGAGTAATTGATTTGGAAAGTTTAGAACTTTAAGCAAAGTTTCTTAACCAAGAACATTATTGCTGTCATAAGTGTGGAGTTTTTCATCCTTACCTTGTCCGTGAATAATGTTTGCCATTCACAAGCCAATGATCAACAATGGAAACATCATCCTGCGCAGAGAGTTTTTAGAAGGGAGCCTTCGATAAGTGAGCAAATGAAACTCATGCAGCGTTTGGAATTCTCTCGTGTTCTGATATGCTTATACATGTCAATTTCATGATTTAATATTGTATTTCTAATCATTTGGCACATCACCAGAAGCTTGGATTGAGATCTGAATCTAGAGCCTGGTATGCTTGGAAAGTAAAGCATGTATTTGACAATGAGATTGCAGTGCTCACCTGGAAATAAAGTAACAGATTTGCAGAAGGCATTGTACCTCCTGTGAAGAAATACCTAGTAATCCAGTCATCTTCATTAACATCCTGAATAGAAAGAGGTTGGAATGTAAGTTTATTCAAAATTTGCAGCTTCTCAATGAAGAGATGCTTAAGAATAGCTAATTTAAAACAATAATATGAATGAAATTCCACTCAACAAATTTTGTGCAGCTCTACCTCAAAGTGGTAAGCAAATTGCTTGTGACAGAAATAATGAACAAAATGAAGGCCATCTTGTTTCATCCACTTGGATATCTTGTTAAGAAGATCTCCATAATTCTTCATATGCTGCGAAAGGACAAATTCAATTTTAAACCAAGTCAACTTTGACCTTCACATCCCTAATGTAGCATGAAATGCACCCACCTCAAACATTTCAATGGAGTATATACGGTCATAGGATGCCTGCATTTCAAATGTGCTAATGTCTGCAACAATGATCTCCACATTCTGCAGCTGAAGATCCCTAAAGAAATGAAACCGAGAATATAACTATAAAATATAAAGTGGGCAATATTGCTATCAATCAGACAATACTAGATGTCTGAATCCAAAGTCAGACCCTATAAACACGTGCCAATATATCAGGGAGCATACCGGCACTGCTCATCAATGTGTATTTTCTGTGTCGTTGAATTGCAAATCCCAGTAATTTTACAGTTACTGTACTTTTGGGCAATGTATAAAGAGAGTGACCCCCAGCCACATCCAACGTCAAGGACAGTGTGTCCATCTTTTAACTGTGACCTTTCGCAGTACAGCTCCAACATTGCTTTCTCGGCATCTTCCAAGGTGTTCGATTTATCAGAAAAATAACAACAGCTGCACTAGTTCAAATGCAAACCATATCAGCTCATAAAATATCAAAATTGATGGCCTTCTACACACTAATTTGAAATGATTAAAGCAGAGATGTTGATCACTGGATTGTATTTTACCCTCAATTTTTCAAACATTTCTCAAAAAATACAAACAAAAAAAAAGCATTTTTCATTAAACTTCTCCAATTTTTCAAAATTTAGCTATTTCCCAAACTTTTGGTTTCGAGTAGGTAGATAAAAAAAAAAAAAAAAAATTCAAGTGCGAGTCAAAAAAATATAGGAAAAGACAGGATGACGTGCAAGAGAGGAAAGCGAAAAATATTGAAAAATTGAGAAGAAAAAAATGAAGAGTGAAAAAGAAAATGAGAGGAAGTGAATAACTAATCTAAAAACACTAAATCAAACCAAATTAAAAAACCCAAATTAAACCAAAGAGTTATTAGATTCAAGTTTGTTAAAAATAGTTCATTTGGTTTTAATAAATATAAAATGGAACCGAACCGAATCAATCCTAATCAATTGGTTTATTTTTTTATTCATTTTAGTTTGGATTAAAACCTTGAGAAAAAGAAATCAATTTGATTGAGCTTTTTGGTTCAAACCAGATCATTCGAATATATGCTCACCCTTAATTTTTGGTTAGTTTTGGTATGTAATTCTTGACCTTGTAGCAGACCTGTATTCCTGCTTGAGTTTGTACTAACTTCATTCAACCCCTTCCTCCGGGGAAAATTGACAAATTGTTGCATGCATCACAGTACATACTATATAATTTAAAGCCGCAAATGTCAAAGATCTATTTGTTACTGATGACACTTCTATGAAAAACAAATTCCATTCCAATCATGATGCATGAACATACCTGTATTTGAGATTTTTCCCGAGGACCAGCTTAAAGAAAGAGGTTGGTAATTCATAATGTTGAGTTTTTGGCCTATCAGTCTTGATAGCTATAGGCATTTCTTTTAGAGCTGCAAACATAGGCACAAACATAACCATTTCACACATCAGGACATATAAAAAGAGAATAATAATAATAATAATAATAATAATAATAATAATAATAGTAATTCAATTTCTAATTTCTAAATTACTTTTAAACGAATTCATTCCTTGGCTTCGAACAAATTGTTCTTTTACTTCAAAGTTCATGACTTCCTTTTCGTCTCACCGTGAAATTTCTTATTGTTTTTCTTTTCACCTCTAAGCTATTTAGAAAGTGTTTGGGAACGCGGTTCAACCCATGTTCCCAAAAAATTTGATTTTTTTATTAAAATTTAATATGGTTTATACGTTTTGGATCGTTTTGATGTGCTGATGTCAAAAATAATTTTTAAAAAATAAAAAAATATCATTGACATGCATTTTGGCACGAAAAGTTATTTGAAAAGCACCCGCAACCACATTGTCAAACACGTTTTTACTAGGATTTAATTTCTTATTTGATTCCTTCTTGTTTATTCAAATTCCAGAAATTTTCAAGTTCTTGGAATTTATAACTAAAAGGGTCCCAATAGGTAACTTGATTCCAATTCCCAACACAACCCACGGCACCATGTCCAAATCCCACATCATAATCAAGTAATCAGCACTATTAAAAACGTTGAAAATAGCCAATTGCACCTTAAAAAAATAATTCTTATTTGCAACCACCAAAAAAATAAATTCTTAATGAGGAGAAAATAAATTCTCTGAAACCAAAGGATGTGTCGTTTTAGCCTGGCCGTTGTCGTTAATGGCTTTTAGCAATGACTTGTTGCCGCCTGTGAATCACCCCAAACTCATAATTTGCCTTAAGTTCTAATTTGAAGACGTTTTGTTTCGCGTAGTTTTTTTCTATCTCGACATGTAGAGACATGAATGATGAATGCAAACATATATATGAGGTTAGAAAAACTTACAATGAACGAATTGGAGAAGGTCAGCTAGCTGGAGTTCAGAGGATGTCTTGTAGCAAGAACGAAGACGGTCAGCCAAGAGCATGCGAGTGAGCCTCCTGATCACCGCATCTGGTAGCAAATTTCTTTCCAGAGATGCTAACATCACCTTCACCGTTGCTTCATAAGGCACCTGCATTAATCTCTCCATTTCAAGTAGAAATCTACTACAGCTGCAAGCTAGCTAAATACCTCTGTGCCAACACAGATAGAGAGCCGCACCCTCTAGATTGGATTCTGTGACTTTCTCTTATCCTTGATGTACTCACTGAGATCCATGTGGGGTTCCGTATAATGGGCTTGATTGACTTTTAAGTTACAAACGTTTTCTACTTTGACCCCTGGCTTTTACCTTTTTTCCATTCAAGTCCCTTTTTAATGTGGGTAAAGTAGAAACTAATTTGATTAGATGGGATTTATTTAAATTAGGTTTAGTTTGATGGAGAAGAAATAATGACGTTAAAACGATTATTATTTACTATTTTGCACTCCATTTAAAACCATTTTTTGTTTACAAAGAATCACAGATTGAGTTGATATTCCAACAATTCAAAGTTAAAAGACTGTATTAAATTTATTTTGACTACAAAGTTCTTAGATTTGAGAATTGATTCAAATTTGGTATTTTGTGATTAGGATTAATTATACATTAATTCAAATAAAAAACAATCTTAATTCAAATTTGCTTTGAATTTTAGATAATGCATGCCAAACCTTCCCACCTTCCCAATTTGATAACTAGATTTGACGGTTGTATTACCCTATCGAAGATCAAGTGTAGTGGTTGACATTACAAACTAAAAGATTTGAAGTGTGATTCTCTTGTAAAGTAGATGGAGAAACATAATTTTATTTCATCTTTGCTAATTCAAAATTCAAATATTTCATAAACATAATCTTGATTTGAGTTGATTTTAAAAAACATCACATTAAAATTAAATAATTTAATCCAAATAATGATTAGATTTAATTCTCTAGCTTGATTTATATATTTAAATGTTTTTCTTTAAACTCATTTTAAAAAAACCTTTTGAAGTTGCGCTAATTCAGACCAACTATATTAACAAATACTCTAAAACTTATGGGGAAAGTATTGTAGCTTTTTCCACGTGTTTTTTTTCTGTTTTAGTTTTTTTTTGTTTTGTCATTTATTTTTTTTTTTGTGTTTTGTCTTCTTTTTTTGTTTATTTTCCTTTTGTTTTTTTTTTCCTCACTTTTTTTCCCCTTTTTTCCTCCATATTTTTTTGCGTTTTACATGTTTTTTTTTCCAAGATTGTCTTCTTCTTTTGTTTTTTGTTCTTTTATTCTTTTTTTGTGTTTTTTTTAAATTATCTTTGTCGATTTTTTTTTAATATTGAACTGGTAGAGAATTTAGTACTGTAATTTTTTTTCTTTATAACATCATGGATTACTACAATGTTTCCCTACACGGTTTTTTTATGAAATTTTTTTTCTAAAATGATCTTTGTCGATTTTATTTTTTATATATTGAACTGGTTGAAAATTTTGCTTCGTGGATTTTTTCTTTAAAACATCGTAAATTGTTACAATGTTTCCCCACATGATTTTTGTTTTGCTACAATGTTTCTCCACATGTTTTTTTTAAAATTATCTTTGTCGAATTTTTTTTTTAATATTAAACTGGTTGAGAATTTAGTTTTAATTTTTCCCACATATTTTTTTTGTTTTTAATTTTATTTTCACGTTTAAAAAATTACAGAGCTGTGTTTCCTCACATGTTGATTAATTTTTTTTTTCATTTTGTTTTTTAATTCTTTTTTTGTTTTTTTTTATGCTGGAAAGGCTCAACCATGGAAGATCTGGAATCAGCCTTTAATAACCTGCTCATTTTAGAATCTGAAATAAAAAAGTTGGAAGCCAGCTTGCTGTGAGCTAGTTTCTAGAGAATGAAAACCCGTGGAAACTAAATCAAGTTACAAGGCTAATAAAGTGGCAACGAAATCTCTCAGCTTGGATGAAGTTACCACATCTATCGCAAGTAATTTTTTAAATGTGCTGGGAATTGATCATAGTCCATTTGGGTCTGAGTTCAGATAGTGAACCTGAGTCTCCTAGAGAGTGCTTGTTAAGACGGTTTAAGAAAGAAGCCATAGCTACTGGAAGCTTCATTATAGACTTGGATAGAAACAAAGAGCACGAAGAATCTGGCCTCATTGCTCAGGCTGGGTCTAGTAATGAGGAGCTTTCTGGGGATCTTGATTTGTCTTTGGTTATTCAGGGTTGCTGAACAGGAGCATCAGAGGGCAAGTCAATTGCTATGTAGAAGAAGGAAGGTGAAGGCACTTGAAGACTTGGAGACTGAAGCTTTAATTAGAAAATGGGGCTTAGACGAGGAGGTCTTTAATTGTTGAAATGATAAATGATATCACGCAAAGTATCAATAAGAACGTGATAATACAAAAACCAATCACTCTATTTTTTACTTGATATGAATAAACAGTGTTTCATGAATCATTGAAATATTTATATATCATTTCACACAGTGAGCTTCTTAGTATTGGATTCCATGTATTGGGGCTTCCTTTTGGAACAAATGGTTTGTATTATTAGATCAGTTAATTGAGCCATTTCTTTTCTCAAAAATTATCTTTTTTTTGTTCATGCTGAATTCTCTTATTTGCTTTTTGTAGATCTTGGTAAGGGTTGACGTTTAGGAGCGGGCCTATATTTCTTCTGCAAATGAAAGACATGCATTATTGCAAAGCTAATAAATATGACATTCATGTGAAAAAGGTAAATTGAATACAGGTTTGCCCTTTAAAGGGTGACAATGGTCGTCATCTGGTGTTTTACTACACCAACAAGGGAATTCATATTCATCTCAGTCAGTTTGTAATAAATCAGACTCTTGTAGAATCTATATGATGATCATTTGCTACCCAAAAGTCCTAGAATTCAAGATGCTACATGTCAGGCTTTTCTTGATGCAATTTACAAGTGACACATTACGTCTTAAGGATATGTTCTATTCATTAAGTGGACATGAGTAGGTTTTCTACTTGGTCTCGAATGGTCTTGGATTTGCCCAGTGACAGTCTTCATAAAGACAATATGAGGGTGTTACGAGAATAGTTAAGGCATATATGTCCACCATTACCGAGCAGACACTTGGATATGAGTTGGGTGTTTCACACATCTAAACCCTGACTAATAGTTATAGGAAAGACCATCAATCCCCCACCTAACCTGGAAGCTTGTGTGTGCTCTCAAGAAAAGATTAAAGCAAGTGATGCATGAGGCATTAATCTATATTCAATATACAAATGCATACGCAATATAAAAAATCAAAGCATAAAAAGTATGCATGCTGATAATAAAAATATACAAACCAATAAGCAATAAATAATTTAAAGCATAAAAGGATGCATGTTAAAAAAGTACAGACTAACAAATATAAAACACATCAATTAGACAAACAATAAAGCTTAGTTAGCGAAGTCCTTAGTGGAGTCACCATTCTGTCACACGTGTGCAATGTCGCGACGAACATCCTCCCAGACCAGGATCTTTGTGGTTATGGGTGAAAAGAACAAGGAATTCTTAATCTTTATCAGTAAAAAAAGGATAGAGTTACTACCTAGTATTTTGGTCACTAGGAACTCTAAATGGTTTCAGAGTCTGGTTAAGAGGGCTGGTTGTGTTTAGGAAGGACACCTAGTACACATTACCTAAGGTAAGATGCATTGTATAATTGTCTAATATAAACTAAGGTATTGTTGTGTTTTCTAATCATTGATTCGTTTAAGGTTTAATATAAGTCCTATTCGATAAAGAAGTTCTTATCTTATCAGGTTAAAACCTAATCATTCAAAAGTCAAAACATGAAAATAAAAGAAAGTGTATTGGTTTCACACCTAGTACATCTTACCTAAGGTAGGATGCATTGTTTACCTGTGTAATATAAACTAAGTGTAAATACCCAACAACAGAAAAAGAGCTAAGCCAAAACGACTTCGCTGTTGCTACCAATTTCTGGATCAACAGTGGCACAGTTTGCTACCGATTTCTAGATCGGCAGCGGCACAGTACTTGGCTACTAATTTATGGATTGGCAGCGACACAATACTTGGCCGCCGATTTCTAGATCATTAGCGATAATTTTTGGCAACCGATTTCTAGATCGGCAACGGCACAGTCTTTGCTGCCTATTTCTGAATTGGCAGCGACACGGTTTTTGGTTGCCGATTTCTGAATCACAGTGGCACAGTTTTGGTTTCTGATTTCTGGATTAGCAGCGGAACAGTTTTTGCTGCCAATTTCAGAATCGACAACGATGCAGTTTTTGGCTGCCGATTTTTGAATCAGTAGCGACGTAGTTTTTGGCTGTCGATCTCTCAATCAGCAGCGACACAGTTTTTATTATCGACTTCTGAATCAGCAACGACATTGTAAAACCTAACAAAAATTAGTGTTGTACTGGCCTATCCTAGAGGAAAATTGGAATAGGAACTAACCTAGGATAACTCAAAAGAGGGATATGAACCAAAGATATCTAGCACCCAAACACCCCCCTCCCATTTAAGAGGGGGTATAAATGCAAGGAGAGAGGTAGGGTGACCTTTCCTCTTCCTAAAATGAACGGTCAGCAGCCCTAGGCAGTAGGCCCTCTCTCTTTTTCCCAAAGCAAAACCGGCCAGTTGCATGCAGCAGACCCTCTCCCTCTTCCCAAAGAAAAGGCTGAAACCGACCAGCTACGTGCAGATCTCGTAGGGTGCTGCGTGAGAAGAGAGCTAGAGGGAAGGAAAAGTGATCAAAAACATGGTGGAAGCTGGAGCCTAAACCTTCCTCCAGAATCGGCAGCAGCCATGACTGCAGCACACACATCCCTCTTCCAAGCAGAAAATCAAACTCAATCAGCCTGCAAGCCACTTTCCCTTAGCATGGAGTGAGAAGTGAGTAAGGAGAAGTAGACAAAAACAAAAACCTAGGAGAAAGAGGAGCCTAGAGGTCAGCTGGACAGCAAGAGAGGGAAGGAAAAAAACCAAAAAGAAAAGGGAGAGCAGGCCACTGCAACCTGCATTGAACTTGTTAAATTCATTAGGTATGAACCATACTACTCCTCCACTTATTCTTCGGGCCTTATGATTGAAAGGGAGAAGAAAACCTAAAGTAAATAGCCTAAGATTCTCACACCAACTATTAAGGAAAATTAGACAAGAATGAGAGATGCAAAATGGGGCTGAACGGGGAACCTAATTCCAGAACATTTAATAGAGGAAATGTACAATTTTGAATGCAAAAACTTAGAGAGGTGGTCGGCCATGATTAGGGCTTAATAGAACATAAATTAAAGGGATAAAATGCAAAGATGATGATATTGTTAAAGTTGCTTAATTATGTGAAACCGAAACAGAATTATAAATGTGTTAATGTCATGAATTCTGCATATGTGGTTGAAGAACTTGTATGAAAATGTGTTGGTCGATGTTAAGTGCAAAAAAAGTGTGTTTGTAACCTTGAAAGCATGCTACAGCTGAAACAAACATCTAATGACAAAGTATGTACTGGAATTGAATTTGCATGTGTTCATGCTAAAATTATATGATTCTGCTAGATCCAAAGAACGAATTGTGGTGTTGGCAGTGAATTAGTTTTCACTACCAAATTGTGTTATCGGCAGCGAATCAATTTCGCTGCTAAATTGTGTTGTCTGCAGCAAATTAGTTTTTGCTGCCGAATGGTGGTGTCTATAACAAATCAGGTTTTGCTACCGAATGGTGTTGCTTGCAGCGAATCAACATTCGCTATCGAAATGGTGTTGTCTACAGCGAATCAACATTCGTTGCTCAAATTGTGTAGTTTACAGTGAATTAGTATTCGCTACTGAAATTGTGTTGTTCACAGCAAATCAACATTCACTTCCAAAATTGTGTTGTCTATAGTGAATTAGCTTTCGCTGTCAAAATTATGTGGTCTACAGCGAGTCAGTGTTCTACCAAAATTTATGTTGTCTGCAGCGAATTAGTGTTGTTCGCAGTGAATCAGTTTTTGCTTCCGAATTACAGTGAGACAGTTCGCTGCCGAATTAGGGTGTTAGCAATGAATCTGTTTTCGCTGTCAAATTGCATTGTCCATAATGAATTAGTTTTTGCTGTCGAATTGCAGCGAGTAAGTTTTTGCTGCCGAAATCGTGTTGTCTACAACGAATCAGTTTCGCTATCAAATTAGGGTGACATCAGCGATTCAGTCGTTGATGATTCTGCATTCAGCAAATCTGCCACTGATGAATTTGCGTCACTAGTTTTCGTTGACAAATTCTGCAATAGTTTTACATGTCTAAATTAGGCCAATGGTTAAAATAGGTGCACTGTGTGATCATGATATACAGAACACTGGAATATGAACTTGTATATATATTTAAAGTGTGCATGGTGACGAGTTGGGTGATTATTGAATACGAATGTACTGATTTGTAACCATTGATGTCTTAGGAGGTGCAACCAAGATTGTACCTTCGTCAGAACAAGAACAACCCGCAGATGGAACAGGTAGGTGGTTTCCACCTTTTTCTCATATGATGTTTATGTTTTGAAATGATTTACATATGATGATATATTATTAAATCCTTGTTAAATGATAAAACGACGATGAAGTGTTTGATTGAATTTTTAATGATTGTCGAAACAATTATGAAATGTCGATCGAGTTCTTGATGAATGTTGAAACGATGATGAAAATGTTAATGTTTTTAAATAACCTGTTTGAGGTGATATATTATTACGTTGTGATGAATATTAAACCGACTATAAGATGTTGATTTGGTTGTTATGAATTTAGGCTGCTGACGAATGGTTGTATGCTTATTACGAAGGATCTACTATTGTATTTTATTGAATGTAATTGTGATGAATGGTTGTATAAGTATTACGAAGGATTTATCATTGTATTATATTGAATGTAATTGTGACGAATGGTTGTACGAGTATTATGAAGGATCTACTGTTGTATTTTATTGAATGTAATTATGATGAATAGTTGTATAAGTATTACAAAGGATTTACCGTTTTATTATATTGAATGTAATTTTGACGAATGGTTGTATGAGTATTACGAAGGATCTACTGTTGAATTATATTGAATGTAATTGTCACGAATGGTTGTGTGAGTATTACGAAAGTCTACCATTGTATTTTATTGAATGTTAATTGTCACGAATGGTTGTGTTAATATTATGAAAGATCTACCGTTGTATTATAGTGAATGTAATTGTGACAAATGGTTGTATGAGTATTACGAAGGATCTACTGTTGGATTATACTGAATGTTAATTGTCACGAATGGTTGTGTGAGTATTACGAAAGATCTACTATTGTATTATACTGAATGTTAATTATCACAAATGGTTGTGTGAGTATTAAGAGGGATCTATTGTTGTATTGTATTGAACATTAACTGTCATGAATGGTTGGATAAGTAATATGAAGGGTCTACTATTGTGTTATGCTGAATGCTAAACTATTATAGAATGTTTGTTTGTGTATTACAAATGATCTATTATTTTGTTTACTGAATGTTAAACTATTACGGAACATCTATATGAGTATTCAAACATTAACTGTCATGAATGGTTGGATAAGTAGTATGAAGGGTCTACTATTGTGTTATGCTGAATGCTAAACTGTTATAGAATGTTTGTTTGTGTATTACAAATGATCTATTATTTTGTTTACTGAATGTTAAACTATTACGGAACGTCTGTACGAGTATTACAAAGGATCTACTATTATGTTATAGTGAATGTCAAATTGTTATGAATCATTTGAATGATCATTTCAAAGGATATTATCATGTTATAGTGATTTCATAAACCGCCTCTAGAACATTTGATTGGTTAATGATTAGCTTCAGCTAATGGCATCCTAAGTGGATAACCGCAATGAATAAATTATTAGTTTCGGCTAATGGCATCCTAAGTGGATGACTGAGATGAATAAATGATTAGTTTTGCCTAATGGCATTCTAAGTGGATGATCACGATGAATAAATGATTAGATTCGGCTAATAGTATCCTAAATGGATAGCCGGATTTGAGAGTTATGAGTTAGTTTCAAGAATTTATGCAGTCATGTATACTATGTTTTGTACATACCAAGTATATGAAAGAACTACGATTATTGTGCTTTAAGGAGATAATAATGTTAGTTCGATTAATGGTATTTGAGATGAATGATCGGGTTTGAGTATTGTAATTAGCCTCTATAATTGACGAATTATTAATGGTGGTATTTACATAAGTAATAAGAAATGAAAGAATTATGCTTTTTTAGTCTATGAATGAAATGTAATGTTAATGTTACTTTATTATGTTTTTAAATTGCCTATAGTGTTTGAAATTATCTTGTGCTATAACAGGGACATCATATCAACATGATGCATAAGGAAATCTCTTTCGCGGCACACACATCTTGAAAAGAACTATATATTCATATGTTATGGGTGATATGAGTTCTGTATGAATAGATGTGTTAATCGCTTAACTAGTCGTCCGACTCCTTTTGTAAAGACTTGTAATTAAAAAAAATTGAAATGGAACACGAATGTGAATATGAGATCATGTTGATATGATGTGTATGAATATACATATGTGGTATTCATCTTATTATGATGTCATGTTATGAAATTACATGAGGTCAGAATAACGAAAGTACTTGTTATTTAACTTGTTGTTCGGCACTCTTGTATGAACTCGTGATGATAACGCAACTAGAACAAAATTATGAATTTATAAGTATGTCAATATGATGTAATGTAAACCTACGAGTATGAAAATATAATATTTTGAACAGGTGTATTGAGAATCTATTTTATGAGAATGTTGATTTATGTTATCCTACGTGAATTGTGTCTTGTTAATGAATATAATGCAATTATAAATACTCAAACCCGGTAAAAAAAAAGTCCATCAATTTTGGCCTTAAAAAAGCCAGGTCTGATCATTGTGTTTTCTGATCGTTGGTTTGTCTAATATTTAAGAAAAGTCCTCAATAAGGAGGTCATTATCTTATCAGGTTAAAACCTAACCATTCAAAAGTCAAAACGTGAAAAATAAAAGATAGTGTTTTTTTATTTAAAATCGAAAGTACATCTTACGTATAAGTTCATAGTCCCGTATAGTAAAAGAAACAAAATAGATTTTTGGTATTTTTTGAAATGCAGACCAAGTTCTCATGGCTTTAATAAATTAGTTATTAAATCCAATATACATGCAAAATATAAATATCATTTTTTTAATGATTTTTAGTATGCTAAATTATGCAAATATAATTTTAGCTATATGCAATTTGAAATAAAATTGTATTTTTTTAATTATTATTTATGTTTTTTTTTTAAGAAAGATTTTATCAATCAAACTTAACTCAATTGCAAACAAACATGAAATTCAAACATAATCCTTGATGTTGCAACATGCAGGGCGTCGAATGACGGAGCTATCTCTTGAAATCGAAGGTTGTTTTGGGTTTAGTTATAAAGTTATGATTAGAGGGAGTTGCTACCTAGTACCATGGTCACTAGGAAACCTATGGTCTACGAGAGTCTAGTTAAGGGAACTAGTTGTGCAAGGGGAAGACACACCAACCCCAATGCATCCTACCTAAGATAAGCTACATTGTTGATTAATTGTTATCCCAAGTTGTGTTTCTATTTGTTGGTATTATCTATGATTCAAGGCATATCTCCCTTCTTGAGGAAGTCTCTACCTAAAAGGGTATAATTAAACAAATTATACCTCCAAATATTAATTAAACAAATTAATTGTTCTGAAAATTTTGACATTTTGGTCAAACCCTAATTAATAATTATAAATTGGTTACGATATCCATTTTGTATTTTTAAAACATGATGAAAACATGATTTTATCTTTTTAGAAGATATGCATGAAAAACCCTTAGAATTTTCCAACATGCACGAAAACAACATATTTTTTTGTGTTTTTGAAATGAGATAAAAAATTATTTTGGATTTTGTTTTGAAATTTCAGAGAAAATCGAGTTTGTTTAATAACAGATTCGTATCTTATAGTGTAATTTTATAGTCCGATATTAAATGAAGTTCTAAAAAAACTATTTTTAAGTTTTTCATAAATAAAGGAAATTTTGTTTTTGAATTTTTGAAAATTAAGTATTTTTAATATCAGGTCTGTATCTTACGGTGTAAGTCTGTTTGATATTAAGCAAGAACTGTTGAAAAACATGCAAGGGACCCATTTCAAAATGGTCCTTGAATTTTTCAAAATTATTTTAAAAATTTTTAAGGATCAATTTGGCTAGACACGCAAATAAAGACAAATTAAAGCTAAAGGGAAAAGGCTTAGGGCATGTTTGTCAAACACGTCTTTAGCCTAAAGTCAAAGGCATTAAAAATGCCTTTAAGGCCATGTTTGGCAAAAAAGGCTTTAACAAGGTCTTATTTCTTAAGAAAAAATAAGTCATCCCAAACATGCTTGTATGTTTAGATTGGGTTTGGCCCAACCACATGGGTTGGGCCTGTTGGGCTTAAGGTCCAAGCCCACGAGTATGGGTTTGGCTCAAGCCCAATCCAACTTGTTTTATTGGGCCAATAAACGGCCAAATAAGCCTATTTTTTAAGCTTGGTCCAACCCATCTTTTGCCACCATTAGGCCGACCCAGTGGTGGTTTTCTCTTTACATGCCAATAATGTGAATTAATCTTCACGTTACTAGCATGTATCACATGCAAGTGAAGAATCAAGAGAAGAAGAGGAAGCTTACTTAGTCATGAGAAGGGTGCTAGTGGTGGTGGTCTTGCTGGCATCTCACAACAGAGGTTCTTGGGAGTGGTGAATTGTGGTGGTGCTATCTAGAGAAGAGGGGGTTGTTGGTTGCTAAACAATGTTCCAATAGGGTAGAAGGGGTGTTTTTCTTCACTTTGTTTTTTTTTTTCATAACTACCATAGAGTTGGTATTTATAGGGGGTGAGGGACATCATGTGGAGATGCATCATAGCCATTCATCCCTCTCAAACCTTCTTAGCCCTTAATGCAAAAAACTAGAACCCAAAGAACTGTTGGGAAGGCTGGTTCTGCAGAGGTTTTTGGACTAGCTTTGCAGAAATATCAAAGAAGGGGCAGGACTAAAATAAGGTTAGTGGGATCCTCCTTCATAAAAAGATCAGGAAGACGAAGCTTTTTTTGGTAATTAGGATTACATTAGAGAGGAAAAATGGCACCTAAAACCCCTCTCTAAGCAAATTGTCTCTGCTTGTTTTAGGTACAAGACAATGAACAATATCCTTCAAAACGACATCGTATCTCTCTTTTTTTTAGTGTTTTATACAAAACGTGCCATTACATTTAAATGAAATGGCATTGTTTTAGCTCTGTAGGTTTAAATTAGGTTTAAAACTCCTCTTTCAATTTCAGCCCTCAACCTTTTGATTTATTCAATTAGGTCCTTAGTTTAATTTTGATTCTAAGAATCAATGCAATTTCACCCTTTTCAAGTTTCAAAAGCAACCCCTGATTTCAACGCATTTTTTATCTTGGTCCTTGGTCTTGGATATTTCTAATTTTGTCCTCAATTGACTTTCAAACTTCTAATTTCTTCAATTTCACCCTTGATTACAACTGAATTTGGCTCCTGAATTCGTGTACCTTTTGCAAAAAGGTAATTGGTTTTGAATTTCTTCAATTTGACCCTTAATAGACCCCTAAACTTTTATTTTCTTTCAAATTTGTCCCTGATTTCTCCCAATTGCATTTCGAAAAATTAAATTTGGTCATTTAAAATTCAATCTTCTTAATTAAGCTTAAATCAAGCTTTCAAACTTAATTTTCACCAATTAAGTCCCTAATAAAATTAGTTTGACCTATGAAAAATATAATTAAGTTCTTGCACCTAATTAAATCTTTTAATTTGACCCAAATTATTTCTTAAACTTAATTAAACCTTTAATTAGGCCTATGATTAAATCAAATTGACTTATTAATAATCTAATTAAGTTCTTGCACCTATTTAAATCTGTTACTTTGACCCAAATTATAAATCCCGAGATAATCAAGACTGAATTAAATTAAAGAAAATAAACTAAACTAAAAAGAAGTGGGGGGAAACAACTATATTTAAAGAAAATAGGGCCTAAATGCAAATAAAAATAATTATAGAGTATAAATACTACTCTTCTTACCAAAAACAAATCTGCAACTATCGTGAAGAAAGAAGAGAGGTAGTTTTAGTATCTATTTTTACAGATCAAGAGAGAAACACCAAATTTCAAGAACCCATCCAAGATTAAGGGTTATAGGTAAAAATAAACACGGGTAGGCAAGGGACTAACAAGAAAAATTGAACAAGAAGAGAAGAGGGGAGGGTCGGCTTTCATTATAAAGAAAAGGAGGGATCGAGACCTTGATTCGTATCGAGTAAGATATTCTAAACAAGGTCTTATGAGTTGTTTTAAAGTCGATTATGAATTGATGTTTGGATGTTAAATTATAGATTTGAGTTCTATAACTCCAGATATAGTTAAAAATCTAAGGAGAGGTCAGACAGTAACAGTTCAAAAATGAGACAGTAATAGTTAGATAGTAATAGTCCAAGTGTTTGTTGAATAATGATTTTGACTATCTTAGAGGCAGAATTAGGTTCTCCTTAAATCATATAACTTATAGCCTCATATCTTAGCTTTCCAATGACACTAATTTCGCTTGAATCAGAGTTCTATAACTCCAAATATAGTTAAAAATCTAAGGAGAGGTCAGATAGTAACAGTTCAAAAACGAGACAGTAACAGTTGGACAGTAACAATCAAGTGTTTATTAATGAGCGATTTTGACTATTTTAGAGGCAGAATTGGATTCTCCTTAAATCATAGAACTTGTAGCCTCATGTCTTAGCTTTCCAACGACACTAATTTCTCTTGAATCGAAGTTATATAACTGCAAATATAGTTAAAAATCTGAGGAGAGGTCAGACAGTAATAGTTCAAAAATGAGACAGTAACAGTTGGACAGTAACAGTCCAAGTGTTTGTTGATGAGTGATTTTGACTATCTTAGAGGCAGAACTGGGTTCTCCTTAAATTATAGAACTTGTAGCCTAATGTCTTAGCTTTCCAACGACACTAATTTCACTTGAATCGGAGTTCTATAACTCTAGATATAGTTAAAAAAATCTGAGGAGAGATCAGATAGTAACAGTTCAAAAACGAGACAGTAACAATTGGACAGTGATAGTCCAAATATAAAGAAAGGAATGATAACTAGGATTGGACAAAGAACGACAATAATAATGAGTGAAATGAGAAAAACATAAAGTACTAAGAAATGACTGAAAGAAAGACTTATTGATTATTGATATGGTTATCATAAAACATATTCTTGAGTGAGGAAAATTTATGAGATAAACCTGTGATTTGCATGAGGGACCACAGGCGTGGTGCAACAGCAACAACAGGGAAGCACGAGTAGAGCTTCTATTGCAGGTAGGTGAATCACACCTTTACCTTCTAGGTAAATTCCATGTTTTAATATATATTACTGATGTGAAATGTGAATTACTGAATGTATGTGTACTCAAGGGGAAAGGTTGTTGTGTGAATTGCTAAGTGATGAAATTATCACTGGCAAATGAAATATGAGAAGTGTGATTTGAGGCGTCAACTAGCATACATTTAGTGTATGTTAGGATCCCAGGTAAGGGGATCGCCATGTTTTAGCTAGCATATATTTAGTGTATGTTAGGATCCCGGGTAAGGGGATTACCATGTATTGGCTAGCATACATTTAGTGCATGTTAGGATCCCAGATAAGGGGATCACCTTGCATTGACTCCTATGGGATGATGATCATGATACTAGTGAAAGGGGTATCAGTAATGGGTTAAACGAAGATAATCATGTTTGATCTTATAAAGTCTGGAATGGAGGTTAATAGTGAAAAAGGGAACAATTATTAATAGTTTGAATAAGGGAGAGATTCTAATGAAAACCAGAAAGGAGATGTGAACAAAATATGAATGCATGTTACCCTGTTGAAATTGTTTGATATTCGTGTTGTTATTTTTTTATATGATAGTCACCCTTCAATAATATGTATTTTGTTTCAGGAACATCACATGCACGACAGAAGTAGATCTTAGCTTATGTTCCCTTCTTGTAATTTAGGTTATAGGGGGTATACCCTTATATTTTGTAAACATGAAAATGTTTGTATAACTTAATTTTTATAATTAATGTTTAAATCTGATTAAATGAACTTAATCTCTGTAGTTCATGTAACCATTTTTCATGTCTAAGTATTTACTTTTTATTCATCCATAATGATATTTTGCTATATAATGTATATCATTAATATCATGGGTAATAAGTGTGAGAATATTGTGGAAATTGAAACCCAAGATGATTGGGTCGGGATTAAGTTATGAAATGCGAGTTATTAGAAGTGTAAACATGTTACTTGTCTATAACTTGGGACCTTCCGGTATAGGGGGGACTCCGTCGATATTTCAGTAAATTTTAATATGAAAACCATGAATATATATATATATATATATATATATATATATATATATATATAAGAGAAGAAAAAAAATTTACTCTGTTTTCAGTTGATATGAGAGTGTTGTTTTTATCCCGGAATGGGGGATGTTACACAAATTAATTCTTAATGGGGTACAATTGAGCTTCCAATTTTGTCTAAAACTCCAGCTTGGTTCCTCCATACATTTGAAACCATTCTCAGTCTACTTTTGCCCAGTTGTTAATCTTTTTTATTTTATTTTTCATAATTTTAAAAGAAAACTATCATTTTAGAAAAAAATCTAAAAATTGGACTACGACACATGAATCAAAATCAAAACTCATATCAACATAAATTTGAACACAATTCCCAAATCTAACATTTAATGTTCAAATAAAAACCAACCTTAAAAATAAAACCCACAATCAACACAAATTATCAAGTCATTTCAAGATAAAAAACACACATCAAACCAAATTAATAATGTTCAAACAGTTCAAAAATTATACACAATAATAAGCAATTTTGTCCCAAACTTCACAATATTTTAGCAATTTGTCTAAAAATCTCTTTTGTGAGTGACGATTGGTTGTTATAAAGATGGGTCTAGGGTTTGCTAGTGTGTAGGAGAGAATGTGAGGTATAATGCTTCTTCTTCTTCTTCTTCTTCTTTTGGGCTAATGCTCTCCTTTCTCCTTTGTGTGTGAGATTCCCACATTATTTATAGCAAAATATTTTTCTTTTTCCTCCTAATTGTTTGGTCCTCAAGTAAACTTGGTGATCAAGCAATCCAAAATCAATTTAGTCCTTTATTTTCTTATTTTCTTTTTTTTCACTTTTGGTCCCTTGTCTAAAGTTTTTTTTGTTTTTGATTTTTTTGAAAAAGGCAACATTAATATCGACTCGATGAGAAAAATAAATCAATGATTTTGAAATGAGCGCATTAAAAACTGAACGCGTTGAAAGTAAATTTTTAATTCTTTTGAAAAGATGTTGAAAAGGATAAAAACGATGCAAATACATCAAAAATATAGTTTTTGTGTTTTCTGTTGTTTTTCTTTCTATTTTTGGATTAAAAAAAAATAAGAAAAAGGGTAAAAAATCAGGTTATGACAACAATCATTAATTGCTACTTACTCTAAATAAACTTAGTGCTCCAAGGGTGGTTTCTTTGAAAATATCCCTAACTCGTATAATAATAGCACCCTCGGCTTAAATATGGGCAGTCCCACAATCCTTGCTCTCCTTTAAAAATATAGCACCGTTTTGGTGATGCAAAACAGTCCCCCTAATGTTTCTATCCATATTGGACACACTATGGATAGATAATCATCTTTTGCTCTGAAGCTCCTCTAATAGAACTACCATTAGGGTTTGATTGCCATCCAATTGACCCTACATCAGGACTCTAAATAGATTCAAATGTCGTTCCTCCCTCTTTTCTAGACTGACTAAACTATCCCTTGCTCTTCTTTGAAAAAAAGGGTCTACCTAAAGGGTAATCTACATCATTTCATTTTCAAAACCTAAACTGACCCTGCTGGCCCTCTCTTATGCATTCCTCTAAGGTCTCTTCCGCCTCAATAAGTTCTCTAGTTGTATCAAACTTAAAAGTAATTAGCCCTTGCCTCAATTCCTATTATGATCCATCTCGCAAGCTTTCAATCATGTGTTACTTAGTAGGTACATAATGTGAAGCAAACATGGAGAGAATGGAACCTCCTCTCATAATCAAGCACCAACAAGTCTTTTTGTATCAAGGCCAGAAACTCCCACTCTTTTCACTCCACAATGATATGATGAGTAAAACTAATTTTCAAACCATATTCTAAATTCAGTCCATGTCTATGTTCCTACAGGTCTCCTAGATCGCACTGTATTCCACCAAGATCATGCCCTATCCAATAGTAGATGTGTAACACAATTCATCACACCCGAACTGATACAAACAAAGTTAGGTATAGATTTGGCTTTAAAATATCTACTGACAAGTTTTGCGAAATTACTCGTATCTCTTAAAGTGTACATTAGAACAAGCTTAAATTCTACAAGAAAATACTAAACACATGAAACTATATTTTGGAAAATTTTCAGGTCAAATGAAAAAACATTATTTCAAATGGTCAAAGTTACTAGCAAATCTTGTCAAATATGCTAGAATAGACCTTGTGTACTGTTTGGGACATATCTGGAGCTACAAGTTGAATGCTGCTGTGATTCAAGTTGGGCTAGAAACTAGACATCTTAAGATTCTCAACCATATATGGTAGGCCTGGTAATACATTCAGACGAGAGAGAACGACGTGTTTGAAGTCATGACTCAAAATCTGCCAAGAATGTGCGAAAATTGGAGATTCAAGTTGTATGGAGGAATTTTGGTATGAAATCTTTGTTTTTATTATCTTGTTTTATTTATTTATTTATTTATTTAATATTGAATTATTATTTTTTTAATTTGGTTTTGTTATGGCCCATTAGACATTGTTTAAGGGTTTATTTTATTATTGGACTTATGTTAGTTGATTACTAGTTTAGACCCATTAGCTTGCAACCTAAAAGGGATCTATTAGGATTACTTAGAGGAGACTATATTATATTTTTTTTAGCTGTAAATTTAGCAGCAAGTTTAAGAATAAACGTGAGTTTTTTTTTTGTTTGTTTGTGGAAATACAACCTTTCTTTATAGGGATAAATATCGTACACTGACTTATCGAAAATTAACTAGTTTCGTAGCATCATTTACGTACTTAGGGTTTTTAGATACAAGATTATCTCTGGGTCCAAATATTTTTCCAATACCTTTGGTTCTTAGATATAAAATTACCTTTATGTCAAGATTCTATCAAACTGGATTTTCAACTTTCCGGGTTGTTATCTACTTTGTTGGAGGTTACTTGACCATGTGATCAAGAGGTTTGCATTAGTTGGTATCAGAGTTAGGCTCTAAAAATCAGGTTATATTCTTTATTTTCTTCTTCTTAGTTTTGGCTTCCTTTGGTTTTGTTGTCTTTGATTTAGTTTTTTATTATTAAAGCTTAGTAGTTTGCGTTTAGGGTTTCTTAAAAAAACATTTGTTGCTATCTCAAAATATATTAGTAGCATACGGAGTCAAAAATATAATTATTTAAATTCTATAGAAAAAGTATATTTTTTTGTAAAAAATCTCATTTTTACCCATGTATTTTTTTATTTTAAAATAATATGTCTTTTTTATTAGCAACATGGTTTTAAAAAAAAAGTTAATTAAAATAAATATTAATAAAAAAATTTCAATAAATTAAATTAAGGAGAAAAAAATATATTTCTTTAATAAAAAAACCCCTTTCTTTATTCATATAATTTGTTTGTTCCAACAAATATATTTTAATATCATTGGTTTTTAAATAAAAACATACTATAATTTGAAAAAAAACAAGTTTTAATAAAAAAAATCATGACTTGATAATTTTCAAAAAAATGTATAAAAAAATAATAATTAATTTAATAAAATTATATAAAAAATAACAATGAAAAAATATGAAAATATTTATATTTTATTTTTATCGAATATTCATAAATAAAATTTAAAAAGTCTAGAACTTAAATTCATTCATAATTATTAATATTACTATAAAAACTACAATCTTATTAATAATGTTAGGATTTCATAATCTAGGAATTTCCTCCACAAACCTTTTCTTTGATGAAGGTTCTAAAAGCATATGATATTTTTCAAGCTTCCAATGACGGTACAGTTAAATATTGGTTGGCCACCGGCACAACATTGAAAAAGACAAAAGAAAAAAAAAACCCATATTATTGGGAGTAGAACCCACAATTAAACTAAAATTATACCTGCCAACGTGGATTATCGTAACGGTTAACACTACCAATTTATTTTTTTTTATGGAAGACCACAGCTTGTACGGTCATGATTGTTTGATTAGCCGGCATGACGCTTGTTTCTGGGTATTAAAAAACACAATTCCTCTCTACAAAAACATATGATTTAGACTGTTTGCCTCGTAATTTTCAGACCCTACCTGTTTCAAGATCAGGATTTTAGATTATGATTGATTTATCGGGGTATTTAGGTTAATTTTGTTTTTTATTTAAATTAAAATGATATTATTTTAGTAAAAATAATAAAAATTAACGGGTTGCAACTGAGTTTTTGACCGCGTCTTGCCGGGTCAACTGGATCGTCGGGTTACACCGAGTTTTTTCTTCTCCTGTTTTTTCTTCAACCCGGTCTGATTTCAGTCCCAGATCAGCCGGGTCCCGGGTTGACTCGCCAGACTGGACCGAATTTTAAAACTATAAATTATATAGTTTGATGAATTTGTCTAACTATCATATGATTTGTTTGTAACTAATTCCAAGCGGCATGGATCCAAGCTATCCTCTCCTTTTAAAAAAGGGCATCAACTATCTGTTTTTTCAACTCTTGCTTTGGCCAGGGAGCTGACGTTTTTTGCCCCTTGGATGTAATGTATTCTGAGATGGACAACATGCTAAGATGAGCTCATGGACGGCACCGGTTAAGAGCATGGATGGATTCCAACTTTCTTGTGATGATTTTGGTTTTTTTTTTTTTTTAGTCTTTATTCTAATATATTGCCCTTTTTTTTTCTAACAACTCCACATTCCAGACATATTTTGCCACCCCCCAAATTAAAAATTCACATGGTAAATTTATTTAATCTTATCCTAAGTTTCCGAAAATGATTTGAAGATATATACAAATTAATATATAATTTTAATTGTTTTGTTACCACATGTATATTAATTATAGCTCAATGGTTAATATGCGTGACTTAAGATAAGGTTGCATGCTTGATGTGTACATAGATAGAGTAAAATTATTTTCATTCCATAAACAAGGGAAACATGTTAATATATCATCTTAAATATTGCTTGGTTAATAAATATGTGTCCTAGTTTAGTTGTTAATATACATGGTTTAAGATGAAGTCATAGATTCGATCCATATTGAAAGCAAGATTGTTTAAATTCCATTGATAACAAACGATCTATCTTTTATGTATTTTTTTTAAAAAAAAGAAATAAAAGTAGACATGCTTCAGCTTCTTTTAACAATCCTAAGATTTTTTATTGGTTATTTGAGTTTTTTAGTCTTTTTTTAATTTTATCTTTTATTTTTTTTTTCAATTCAATATTTTAATATGAAATTTTATCTTTCAGTATTTAGTTGAAATTAAATCAATTTTCATGTTTTTTTATCATATAATTAAAGTTTTTTTGGCTCTTTTTTATGATTTTTTGTGTTTTTTTTCTAGTTCCATCATTTAATATGAGTTTTTATTTTCTTTGAGTTTTTTAACTTTTTTTATCTTTTGTTTTTTTTAATTTTATCCTTTAATATGAGCTTTTTATTTAATTTTATCTTTCAGTATTAAGTTGATAAAAAATTTAATTTTTTTTCTCATATAATCAAAGTTTGTTTGCCCTTTTTGTCATCCTTTTCCTTTTCAATTCTAGCTTTTAATTTATATTAATTTCTTTGGATTTTTGGACCTTTTTTTATAATTTTATCATTTAATATAAAGTTTTTATTTAATTTTATTATTTAGTATTGAATTGATTTTTTTTTTTTGAATCTACCTACTAATTAAGGTCATGTTGTAATAATTCCAACACAATTTAATTTAAAACTCAGGCCGGAAACAAAATTTTTCATCTTTCTTTTTTTTTTCATCAAAATATACATAGAGAACCGCAGCACTAGTGTGGACACTAAATTAACTAGTTGTTTACTAAAACATGATTTGAAGTTCCATTGGGATGGGATATTTCATCTCTCTTTTTTATCAGAAACACCATTTGGATACACATTAAAGAATAGTTTCATACAGGGAATAGTGGGTGTTAAGATACTAATCTCACAAGATACACCTCACATGCCCCTTTAAGTGAATCTTGGGGTAGTCTAAAATAACACCCAACAATTAAAAAAACAGTGAATTATTGAAGCAGCTTGTGCTTTCAGCTCGCTGGGAGCCACTCTAAGCTTTATAAATAATAATTATTATTATTCAGCTAACATGCCCATTCTTGGGGTCCTTAATTTCATGATTAAGGAAACTATTTCATTATATTCATAGGTCATTGGACTTGCAATAAGTTGGTAGAGAAATTAGAAAACCTGTACAAGTTGAAAAATGGGAATCTGCATATCCTCTGCATCTTCAGAGATACACCAGGCAGATGATGGCCTTGAAAATGTCATGCATGTCCAAGAAACTATTGTTTCTCACGGAATTGAGAAGGTTGGTTCTCTTTACTCTAAAGAAGGTAGCAAAGGAGTAAATCAAGACGCTGCTATTCTTCACCAGGTTGGTTGATGCTACTTATCCTTCACTAGATTTCACCTTTTGTTGTTAAAACTTTTGTTGCTGATTGAAACCTTTTCTATTTAAAGGGCTATGGAATGGAACATGGAACTTTCTGTGGAGTTTTTGATGGGCATGGAAAGAATGGTCACATAGTGAGCAAAATCGTGAGAAATACGTTGCCATCGCTCTTGCTAAATCAAAAGAATGCTTCAGCAAAGATGAAGACTGTGAGAGATCACAACAATGAGAAAGCAGATGATGGTTTAGCACCAAGTGAGGGTTTCCATAAATGGAAAGAGGCTTGTATTAGTGCCTTCAAGGAGATGGACAAAGAGATCAAGCTTCAAGGAAGTCTAGACTGCTCTTGCAGTGGAGCCACTGCAGTGGTTGTTTTAAGGCAGGTAAGAAAGCATGCTGGTTTTGGTTTGAGCAAACAAATCCCTATTTTGGTCACGTGTAAAGGAATGGTGTTTATTTGTTTATTTTCTCATTCTTATGTTTTTTATTTGGAAAAATGAAAACAGGGTGATGATCTTATTACAGCAAATCTTGGAGACTCAAGAGCAGTGTTGGGCAGAATCAATGATCAGAATGGAATCATGCCTGTTCAATTAACTACAGATTTGAAGCCTGGAGTGCCAGGTAAGGCATCCTTTCTTCTCAAGTAAAAGGCAGAATTACAACAATTTTTCATGATCCTATGCAAATTTATCCTCTCACTCATTTTTTAAATTGGATCCTCTTATAATCCAGGCGAAGCAGAAAGAATAAGGAAATGTAATGGCAGAGTACTTGCACTAAAGGAAGAGCCACACATCCATCGAGTCTGGCTACCTCATGAAGATTCTCCAGGCTTAGCCATGTCTCGAGCTTTTGGAGACTTTATACTAAAAAATCACGGCATAATTTCATTACCAGACATCTCTTATCACAGAGTAACTTCCAAGGACCAGTTCGTTGTCCTTGCATCAGACGGGGTAAGCAACTGACTCAACACAAAGATGTTGGTGGAATCTTTTTTCTTTTCTTTTTTCAAAGGTGAAGTAATAAGTACTGATTTGCGTCTTGCCTCCTGATTCTTAGGTGTGGGATGTGCTTAGCAACAAAGAAGTGGTATCCATAATTTCAACATCAGATAGTGAACTGGCTGCAGCAAAGTCAGTGGTGGAGGCTGCTACAGCTGCATGGAAAAGGAAGTTTACTTCTTCGAAAATGGATGACTGCACGGTGGTTTGCCTCTTCCTACAAAAGAGAAAACAGCAGTCTGACTTCATCTTTTAGTCAATGTCTTGTAATAGTTGAGCACTGCCCCTCTTTCCTTTCTAGTACAAGTAAAAAACTATTCAAGCGGAATACTTTTATATATTAATTAATTTCAATATATATACAAGATATATTAGGGTTTTCTTATAAATCAGAGACCGATAAGAAATTAGAGATCAATAAGAAATGACAGCTAATTGAATGCAGATTGATACAAAATATTTTTACGTATCTTTCCTACTTATCTCAAGATACATTTTTTCTATTTACATCAAAACACTATTAATATAATTTCCAACACTCCTCCTCAAGTTGGAGAGTGAATATCAATAACTCCCAACTTGCACATGAGCTGTTTGAACTTCTCTTTTCCCAAAGTTTTTGTAAATACATCTGCTAATTGTTGTGAAGAAATCATGTATCGAGTAGCAATTTCACCTTGTAAAATTTTGTCCCGAATAAAGTGGCAATCCATTTCAATATGCCGAGTTCTCTCATGAAACACAGGATTTTTTGCAATGTGTAAAGCAACTTGATTATCACAATGAAGAGTAACAGGATCTGAAATTAGCATATGTAAATCTGTTAGTAAATGTCTTAACCAAGTAAGCTCACAACATGTACCTGCCATTGCTCTGTATTCAGTTTCCGCATTTGATAAGAAAACTGTCTTTTGCCTTTTGGTTCTCCATGAAATTAAAGAATTTCCAAAGAATACACAATACCCAGTGGTGGAGCGGCAAGTGACAGGACAACCCGCCCAATCAGAGTCACAAAATGCCCTTAATTGTAATGAGTTATTTGAATGAAGAAGCAAACCTTGACCAGGAGCTGATTTTAAATAACGAACAACTCGAAGAGCAGCAGCCATGTGAGGTTGACATGGTTCATACATGAATCAGCTGAGAATGTGAACTGAATATATGATATCAGGTCTAGTGATGGTTAAGTAAATTAATCGACCAACTAGACGCTGGTATATACAAGGATCTTTGAGCAATTCTCCTGTATTTGAAAGTCTGCATTCTTCCATAGGAAACTCAACTGGTTTGGCACCCAAGTATCCACTGTCTTTGATAATTTCCAAAGCATATTTGCGCTGGGAAATGTAAATGCCTTTCTTGGAACGGGCTATTTCAATGCCTAAGAAGAATTTCAGATCACCAAGGTCTTTGATGCGGAAACGAGTATGAAGGAACTGCTTTAAACCTTTGATGGATTCAATGTTGTTCCCGGTTATCAAAATGTCATCCACATAGATCAATAGGATAGTAAGAGATGTGCCGTCTCTTTTGATGAACAAGGAATAGTCGGCTTTTGACTGAAAAAAACCAGCAGCAAGAACAGCTTCTGTGAACTTAGAGAACCACTGTCGAAACGCTTGCTTAAGGCCGTATAATGACTTGTGGAGGCGACACACAATGTTCTCCCCCTGTCGCCGAAGACTAGGAGGAGGAGACATATATATTTCTTCCAATAAATCACCATTTAAGAAAGCATTGTTAACGTCTAGCTGATGTAAAGGCCAGTTCAGACTGGCAGCAATAGCAAGGAGGCAGCGGACAGTGACCATTTTTGCAGTGGGGGAAAAAGTATCATGATAATCAATTCCAGCAGTTTGTGTGAAACCCCGAGCGACCAGGCGAGCTTTATAGCGCTCAATAGACCTGTCAGCCTTGCGTTTGATGCGATACACCCATTTACAACTGATCGGGCGTTTGCCAGGGGGCAAAGGAACAAGGCTCCATGTCTGATTGTCAATGAGAGCTTGAAGCTCAGAATTCATAGCTTCCTGCCACTTAGGATCAGTCATAGCAAGTTCATATGAAGGAGGTTCCTCATCACGACTAACATTGGCAATATAACAGAGATGTGATGGAGAATACCGATTATAAGAAATAAAATGACAGAGAGGATACTTCGTACCTGGTGTAGGTGCAGACGAGGCTGAGAACAATTGGTGTGGAGGCAGAATCACCTGCGAGCAAACATAATCCTTGAGGCGGACATTGGCTTCTCTAGGGCGTTGAGAACGGCGAAGTGGCTGATCAGGAATAACCAGAGTAGGTGCAGGAAGGACAGGGTCATCCGGGTGAACAGGGGTTTGTTGTGCAGCTGGTGGAGTTAATGGAGTAGAGGAAGGTGGCTCAGGAAGAGAAGGTACTGGGTCGGTTGGTGCAGGTGAAGAGGATATGGGGGGATCAAAGGGGTCGATGATGACTGATGAGGAAGGAAGATGGGAATAAGAATCAGACACAATAGGAAGAGGAATAGGCAAGCCTGGCGGATTATGTGCTGGAGGATAGACTTGTGGTGGATGATAAAAAGTGTCCTCAAGAAATACTACATCCCGATTGGTGAAAATTTTCTGAGTTGCAATATCGTAAAGTTTGTAAGCTTTTTGTCCCATAGGGTAACCAAGAAAAATGCATTTTGTGGCACGGGGAGAAAATTTTGAGGATGGATTGACTATAGTTGCAAAAGCAACACATCCAAAAACTCGCATGCGAGAATAATCAGGAAGTTTGTTGTAAAGAATCTCAAATGGTGTTTTTTTGTGAAGCAACAGAGTAGGAAGGCGATTAATAATATGGACGGCAGTAAGAATACATTCTCCCCAGAAAGTAATGGGTAAATGAGATTGAAAACGTAAAGCGCGAGCAGTTTCAAGGATGTGTCTATGTTTGCGCTCAACGACACCATTTTGCTGAGGTGTATATACACAAGAGTGTTGAAAAAGGACGCCTTCCTCAAGAAAGAAATTTTTTAATGAAAGAAATTCAGCCCCATTATCAGAACGGAGTTTTTGAACCTTTGTATTGAATTGAGTGTGAACATAATGAAAAAACTGACGAAGTAGAGTTTGTGTCTCACTCTTGTTACGCATTAAAAAAACCCATGTAAAACGAGAAAAATCATCCACAATGGTCAAGAAATAAAAAGCACCAGAAATAGAAGGGGTTTTATAACGACCCCAAATATCACAATGAATAAGAGAAAAACACTTCGAAGTTGAAATTGAACTAGAAGGAAAAGGTTGACGAGTTTGTTTTGCCAATGGACAAACGTCACATTTATGACTGGAATCAAAATTAAATTTAAGCGAATTATCAGCTAAAAATTGTAAACGATTAGAAGAAAGGTGTCCCAATCGGCGATGCCAGAGATTGGATGAGATAATCAAATTGCAAGCAAAACGGGTAGAAGGAGGTGTTGAAGCCAATTATTGTCCTCGTAGCCAAGTCCTACAAAATACACCAAGATGGAAAAAAAGTCACTGAGCAATGTAAATCATCGGTTGTCTTGCCAACAGACATAAGATCAACTTTAAAGCTTGGCACACAGAGGACATTATTCAATTGAAGAGAATTGTTAAGTTGAATTGAGCCAGTCACAGTAATTTTAGCCACGTCTCCACTAGGTAAGGAAACAGGTGCCAAAGATTGATTCTTGTTGGCATGCTTTAATAATGTAGGAGAAGAAGTAATATGATGGGTTGCCCCACTATCAAGTATCCAGCGATTGTGAGCAACCGGTAATAAACCTGATGTATGTTTGAAGGTTGAGTCAGCAACAACATTAGCCTGTGGAGTGACAGGCTTGGTGGTCAAGGCACTGAGTATCTGAACATATTGATCCTCAGTTAAGTTGGGCAGAGAGACCTGGAGTTCCTGAAAAGTGGGATTAAAATCCACTTGATTTGCAGAGGGGTTACCAGATGCAGAGTGTGAGTTATGCCTGTCATAGCCTTGGCGCTGGTGTGGTGCCTTTTCTTTACCTTTTGGATGACCAGGAGGGTAGCCAATTAATTTGTAACAGGTTGCTTTCCTGTGATACATATCACCACAGTAAGTGCACTGAAAAGGCTCTTTATTACGTGAATTATTTGATTGATTCCCATGAACTTGATTATTTTGCCGACCCTTGGACATGTTGTAATTGCCACGCACAGCCATGGCTGCTGTATTTGATGGTATGGTGACAGCGGCCCCCAACTCTCGTTGTTTTTCTTCCTGCACAACAGAGGCATAAGCTTGACGAACCGATGGTAAAGGGTTCATCAGTAAAATCTGACCTCTTGCACTTGAATATGACTCGTTGAGTCCCATGAGAAACTGTATAAGTTTGGTTCGATCATTCTGTGCACCACAGGTACATGTTTCTGAATTAAAGGATACAAGCTCGTCCCATAAACCCTTCAATTTTGTGTAATATGCTGCAACTGACATCTGACCTTGCTCAATCCTGTAGATGTCTCGCTGAACCTGAAAAATACGGGGAGCATTCCCTAAAGAAAATCTTTCACGAAGATCTTCCCAGATGGCATGAGGAGTGTTGCATGAAAGAACAGAATCGGCTAACTCTGGCTCAAGAGAATTTAGGATCCACAAAAGCACCATGTCGTTGCAGCGCTGCCAAAGGGCATGTTCTTCAAGATTTGAGGCCTCATGGGGTTTTTTGATTTTGCCAGTAATAAAACTTGTCTTATTCTTGGCACTTAGAGAAATTTTCATAGCACGGTGCCAAGAATTATAGTTGTCACCATTCAATCATTTTGAAACAAGAAGCAAACCAGGGTGATCTGAGTGGTGGAGGAATAATGGAGAACCAAGGGTGCTGGGAGCAGAGGATGAATCGCTAGAACTCAAGAAATCAATATCATTAGCAGCCATGATTTTAAAAGAGAAAAAAAGAAGGCAAGGCAGAGACGCAACAAACAGATGCATTGAAGAAGAAGAAAAAATAGGGTTAGGTTGTAGCTTGATCTGATACCATATAAGTTAAAAACTATTCAAGCGGAATACTTTTCTGTATTGATTAAGTTCAATATATATACAAGATACATTAGAGTTCCCTTATAAATCAGAGACCGATAAGGAATGACAGCGAATTAAATACAGATTGATACAAAATATTCTTACATATCTTTCTACTTATCTCAAGATATAGCTTTCCTATTTACATCAAAACACTATTAATATAATTTCCAACATTTAGTGCAGCTTATGTTCATAATGTTGTAATACTGTCAGCTATTTTCAGATTTCTCATTGAGAAACCTTGAGAACCTTTTGCCCACTGCACAAGAATCGTTGAAAATGCAGAGAGATTTTACAATAATCAACAAAACAACAGTGAACACTTTGAGAACCGAGTACTAAAGCATCCAACGATTTAAGTTGAAGTAATCCCCAAAAAACTCGAAAATCGCATGCCGACCAATCTCATCCTAACGCTTTATTATGTGAACCAGAATTTCTCCGTCCGTATAGTGTTTCATGATGGGTTCAAGACCCGTATATTTTTCTGTTTTTTCATCCGAGGCATGCTCATTTAGATTTCAGACATAAGTTGGCCTTTACTATTTAAAGAATGAAAGGCAAAAGGAAATGCATCCATAACAATAAGATTAAATAGTTCTTTTTCAAATTGAGGAAGAAGAGAGGACATTCTATGTTCAAGAAGTACACAGTTGCAAGTTAAAAACGGACAGCCTATGCAAACTCTCCTTTCAAATATTAGAAAAAGATCCTGTCAAAGTCGTCTTAAAGGGTATTTTTGTATCCCCACACAGCCGAGTGGAAAATTGCTGCCAAGGTTGGCCCATGCGTTCAGAAATCATGCTTCATTTTTCAGATCATCTCCAAGCAAGTCGTCGTATGAAACAGGTACCCTGATCCACTCATGCACAGATTTGCGTTTCTCATCAGCACTAGACTGTTCGTGCTGATATTGAGATGCAAGCTCATTTTGAGAACCATCAGGTACACTGGCTGGCGCCTCATCAATGAAAGCGAAGGCAGACCTTTGAGAGGAACCCTCATTGTTTTGCTCCGGTTCTCGCCAAACATTTTGTTTCCTAAATTGCTTCTGCAAGAGAGGATCAGATATACAGATTGTGAGCATTCAAAAAGAAGCTAGAATGTAACACAAGCGGAGGCACAGTGTGATACAAAGATCAGTAACATGCATTGAAGTGGCTCAGATACAGTGACAAAGGATGTAATTTATACATGGTTGTGTTCACACCAAGGCATGATCCCAAATTTTGCTTACTTGCTGGAACAAAACAATAGTTCATTAATCAGATGCATTCACACACTCACCGCTCAAATTCCCCTTCGCCTTTTCATTATCTCTATATAGGCCATCGGTTCTCTTGTTTTCATGGTATTCAATAATATCCCACCACCTGTTCGAAAACGTCTTCCATCAGCTGTCATCTGTCCTCCACAAGACTGGATTGCATCCACCTGAAACTTCCATTATAGCATGCATATCCCAAAAAGAAAGATCTAAATGGAACAAACAGAAACATAACAAACACTTGCAAAAAGGATCAGGAAGAGAAAAAGGAGTGGCAGTACACTACTAGAAATTCGTTAAATAGCAACGGATTTACCGACGAAATATGTCTATCGGTAATTTGAGGTCGAAATTACCGACGGACACTATTCCATCCGTACTTCAGTCAGTAACCACCGACGGCAAATTTCTATCGGTAGTTACCGACTGAATTACAGACGGAAAAGTTTCCTTCGTAAAAAAAAGCGGGTCGCTGATGTGGAGGTTTTGGTGGGTTATTTTTTCCAATGGATTCAAAAAGACAGCCCATACAACGACGTGACCGGTTCGCCGTTTAAATTACCGACGGAATCACCAAGGGATTTGAAATGGCAGATCCGTATGGTGACGTGTCGATTGTTCCGTCAGAATCATCGACGGTTTCACCAATGAACAATCCATCGGTGAAACTGTCAGGAAAAGTTAATATATGTCCTCTTTGCCGACCCTCTTCTCCCCTATTTCTCCTTCTTCCTAATCCCAACTCTCCCCATCTACAAACAACCAGCCCCCCCTCCCCCCCAAACAAAAATCTCCCTCATATCAGCACAACAAGTTATATTTCTTGAAGTTTTGTGGTCACAGCATCCGTGTTCTGATTTATTGACGGATTTTATCAATTTTTGTAAGCGATTCTATTTTTTAAAATTTTAACATTTAATTAAATGCCAATTTTATTGTTTTTTTAGTATATGTATTTTGTTAGTAAATGTACATGTTATATTGTTATTTTTCAAACAAACTTGTAGTATATGAATGTATAATTCTATACCTGTTATGGTTTGTTTTAGATTTTGTAAGATTGTATTTGTTTGTAAATTGTTAAAACTTTATGGAACAACCAACGTACATGTGCTGTTTTGAAATAATTAATAGCTTGCTTAATGGGTCCGTTTAAAGTTTTATCAATGATATTGCGGAGTGGTAATTTCTGTAAATTTATATATTTTAATTTGTATGGACTTTGATAAATGATAATGAATATTTAATATTTATGAGAAGTTGTGATAATCTCGAGGTAAAGTAATATTTTTGCAAGTTTATTTACCTAACTCAGTTAATTAATACATGATGTCATCATAATTTTATAGAGGTTCAATATAAATCATGGATGATCGTTCATGGATGTATCAAGATTCACCCTAAGGATTGCGGGGGATGGATTATTGTAACAAGGTTCAGGGTTTTATTAATTTCGCAACATCTATTCCTAGAAATTTTACGAAGGCGTTATTAGGTGTCCATGTAGGAAGTGTCAAAATAAAAAGTATCTGCATTCAGATGTTATAATAATGCATCTTCTACACAAAGGGTTTATGGAGAATTACCAGTGTTGGTGTGCACATGGAAAAGTATTTGTTAGTGAGAGGAGAATGGAAGAAACAGTGGTTGAGTCTACTTCTAGTGCTAGCAACGTGCATGAAGCGGCAAATCACAACACTAATCCTTATAGAAATATGGTTATGGATGCAATGAGAATGAATCAAGGTAATGTCAGTCAATGTCCAATCGTAGAAGAAGAACCTAATGCAGATGCAGTTAGGTTTTTTTATTTGTTAAAAGATTCTAACGAACCATTATGGGATGGCTGCACGAACCACAGTAAATTATCGGCCGTAGCACAGGTGTTCACCATCAAGTCAGATCACAGGTTGAGTGAGGTCGGGCATGACAAGATTATTGAATGGGCAAGAAGCATTTTACCTGAAGGGAACAGGCTGAAAGAGAACTTCTATGCTGTGAAGTCCATGATGAAACCCCTCGGTTTAGGATACCAGAAAATTAACATGTGCCCTAACTTCTGCATGTTATACTACCTTGAAAATGCTGAGATGACCGAGTGCATGACATGCGGGCATTCCCATTACAAACCTAAAACTAGCAGGGGAAAGACTATAATGGCATATAAAAAACTTAGATACTTCCCGATCACACCTAGACTGCAGAGGTTATTCATGTTACCAAGGACTGTTGAGTACATGACATGGCACCAAGCACACCATGCGGTTGATGGAGTGATGGTTCATCCTTCTGACGGCGAAGCGTGAAAACGCTTTAACAGTGTTCATCCTCACTTTTCAGCTGAATCAAGGAATGTGCGTCTTGGATTGTGTACAGACGAATTCAACCCATTTGGGTCATTTGCTGCTCCTTATTCTTGTTGGCCGGTCATACTCATAGTTTATAACTTGCCACCGGGAATGTGAATGAGGCCAGAGTTCATGTTTTTATCTACTTTCATACCTGGTCCAAACAGCCCGGGGCGGAATATAAATGTTTGTCTTAAACCGTTGATTGATGAGTTGGCGTAGTTGTGGTCCTCCGGAGCTCTGACTTATGATATATCGAGGAAACAAAATTTCCTTAAAAGGGTGGCTTTGATGTGGACTATCAATGATTTTCCAGCTTATGGAATGCTTTTTGGTTGGAGCACGCATGGGAAACTCACATGTCCATACTACATGGAAAGCAACAAGGCATTCATGGTAGCAAACGGAGGTAAAGCTTCTTTTTTTGACTGTTACCGTCACTTCTTGCCACTTAATCACAGGTACAGAAAGAACATAAAAGATTTCTTTGTTGGCAGAGTTAAAAAAGATGTTCCATCCCCGCATCTTTCTGGTGAAGAATTGCATGATGTTGTCTCAGAGTACGGTGACATTATGTTTGGCCTTTAATCAGGTAAGCAAAAGTTTCCTGGTTTTGGTTTGACCCATAATTGGGTAAAGCGAAGTATCTTTTGGGAGCTTCCTTATTGGAAGACCAATCTGGTCCGCCATAACCTTGACGTCATGCACATCGAAGAGAATATGTTTGAGAACATTTTCAACACCGTTATGGATGTGAAAGGGAAGACAAAGGACAACATCAAGGCTAGATTGGATATAGTGCTATACTATAACTGTAAAAATATGGAGTTGGTTTATGATGAGTCACAGGTCGCAAAACCAAGAGCAAGTTTCATGTTAGAGAAAAACGCACAACTGCTAGTCTACAAATGGCTTAAGAGTTTGCGTTTTCCGGATGGACATGCATCAAACATATCAAGGCTGGTTAATATAGAGGAATGCAGATTGTATGGAATGAAGAGTCATGATTGCCACGTGTTTATGCAAACACTCATCCCATTAGCTTTTCGTGATTTGTTGCCAAAGGGATTATGGGAGGCACTCACGAAGATCAGTCATTTCTTCAGAGATATATGCTCCAGCAAGTTGAATGTTGATCACATTGAGAGGCTTCAAACGAATATCGTCGAGACACTATGCAAACTTGAGATGATATTCCCTCCATCATTTTTTAACTCAATGGAGCATCTCCCTATACATCTACCATTTGAGGCAAAAGTTGGAGGACCGGTCCAATATAGATGGATGTACCCATTTGAACGGTTAGATATTACAGTTGCAATGTAATTCATATATAAAAGTATTTTATATGTTTTTCTTAATTGAAAATACTTGATTAATATTTCAATGCAGGTACTGGTTTAATCTCAAGAAAAATATTAAGAACAAGGCGCATGTTGAGGTTTCGATATGTGAGGCCTATATTATTGAGGAGATCTCAACATTTATCTCGTACTATTTCGAACCTCATCTGAGAACGAGAATCAATCTTCCACGGCATGATGATGGCGGTGAAGTGCCTTCTATTGGGAACTTGTTGATATTCTCCAATACTGGACGACCCACACCTAAAAATGTCGTAAGATGAAGATATTTGTCGGAAATAGAGTTCAAACAAGCACACAACTATGTTCTATTTAACTGTGATGAGCTAAGACCTTTTATTCAGTAAGTTTATACTAATTAAACATTGTTAGTAATATACTGTTAATTATATATTGTAATATCATACACTCATCATCACTTGTAGGCAACATCGACAATAATTGCTCTCCAATAACTCACAGCTGACCGAATCCCCGATCTTTCAATTACAAGATGAACAATTTGCCACGTGGTTCAGAACACATGTAAACACTATCACAAACTCATTCTAACTTGCAAAATTACTGTACGTATGCATGTCATTACAAGATTCTCGTTCATTTACTGTTTATTGATGTACATTACATACAAGGTTTATCAAATGGGAAGGAGTGCACCTAAGTCATTGTCTTCACTAAGCCTGGGGCCTCAAAGAAAATGTAAGTGCTACAATGGGTATTTTATCAATGGATATGTTTTCCATACTGAAGAATACGGGCAAGGAAAAAAGACATACAACAGCGGTGTTTGTGTTAAGGGATCCACTAGTAGTGAGTTAGAAGTTGACTACTATGGTAGATTAGAAGAGGTCGTCGAACTGCAATATCATACCGAGCAGAATATAGTGTTTTTATTCAAATGCTATTGGTATGACACGACTGACAGAGGAATCAGAGTTGATCCGCACTATGGTCTGGTCGAAATCAACTCAAAAGCTAGACTCCGCAACATAAACGATGTCTTTGTTTTCGCAAAGCAATGTCAACAAGTTTATTACACATACACCCCTTCATTTAGAAAGGATCGATCAAGAGTGGATTGGTTGTCCGTTTTAAAAACGAAACCCCGGGGTCGTGTCGAGGTTGTTCAGGATGAGAACGAAGACACAAGTGTGCGAGATGAAGTCTTTCAAGTTAGTGAGGTGGTTGAACCATATCGAGTTGCTCCTTCGATTGAATTGGAAGAAAATTCAAATTTTCGTGTTTTCGATGATAGTCTTGTTGATGTTGACGCAGAGGAGTTGAATTTTGTTTTGAGCTCTAGCGGACAAGCAAATATCGATGAAGAAGATGATATTCATATTGAAGATTGCGATGAAGGTGATGACAATTCAATTGATGACGAAGAAGAAGAAAATTCTGACTAACTACCAAAATGAAGCCTTATGTAAAACCCTTTTTTTCATGTAATTTAGATTATGGATGATATATTTTGAAACACAAAATATTTATTACTTGAAATAATTAGTTAAAATGCCACAATTACAAAATAATTACTTGAAATAATTATTGATCATGGATGATATATTTTGTGACATGAAATAATTACTGGTAATGCCACCACATCACTGACGGCCACACTAACGGACTTAAGTTCGTCGGTGTTTCACAGAGAGTTCGAAAACAATTATTGGTAATGCCACCACATCACCGACGGCCACACCGACAGATTTATGTCCGTCGATGTTTCACAGAGAGTTTGAAAACAATTACTGGTAATGCCACCACATCACCGACGGACGTAAGTCCGTCAGTGTTTCACAGAGAGTTCGAAAACAATTACTGGTAATGCCACCACATCACCGACGGCCACACCGACGGAATTAAGTCCGTCGGTGCTTCACAGAGAGTTCGAAAACAATTAGTGGTAATGCCACCACATCACCGACGGCCACATCGACGAACTTCAGTCCGTCGGTGTTTCACAGAGAGTTCGAAAATAATTACTGGTAATGCCACCACATCACCGACGGCCATGCCGACGGACCTACGTCCGTCGGTAATCTCTCAATGTTACCGACACAATTACTGACGGACCGAGCGAATATCAAAGGGTTGTGTATTAAATGCTTCTCTGACCGCGTCATCTTACCGACGCATTGCAAAAAATATGGAGCGCCATTAAAAAATTTGGTGCGAAATTCAAAAGTTACCGACAGATTTTTAACACATCACCAACGGAATAAATTAAAATAATAATTAATTTTATATCCGTCGGTAAAACTAGCTTTTAACCTACCCCGACCGCCTCTTCAGTTCATTTTCTCTTCTCCTCAGTTTTTCACCATTCTTTTCCTCTCCGTTCTTCACTCCATTCTTCAGGCGATCTCAAGCTTTTTTTATCGTGAATCTCCATCAGTTTAAAAGGTTAGTGTTTTCTCTATTTCATTTTACTTTAATGGTTTTTTTTTGCTATATTTTTGGTTATTTTTTTTTTTGTTTTGGTGTATTTTTTGTAATGTAGATAAAGTCTATAGTTTTTTTTTGCATAATTCATTGCTAAAGTCTATATTTTTTTTTTTAAATTTATTGAATATTTTTTATTGTTGTATTGGCATAATTATTATTAGTTAATTTGTTGAATATTTATTGTTAATGTTGAATTTACCATAGAATTAGTAATTGAATATGTTGGAATAATTATTAATTT
>Ga0325410_1000088_pt1 | contig 85959 bp, 49 predicted proteins | sample PopdelMetagenome_16_FD_206182 | JGI IMG/M metagenome (GOLD analysis project Ga0325410, IMG submission 206182) | Populus deltoides microbial communities from Bellville, Georgia, United States - Xylem-PdIQD-R3 | ecosystem: Host-associated > Plants > Phyllosphere > Stem > Wood/Secondary xylem... | reverse complement strand
CGCCCTTCCCTTCAACCTTTTTAAGCATGTCACAATTCCAGAAACATTCTCACCAACCCCTAACCCTAATTATCTACTTATTAAAACAAATAAAATAAAATTGAATCAGAACAAATGTAGTGACATAATTGAGCTTGTGATAATGGTCTTTCCCGGACAGATTACATGAATAGCGTAATAAGTATAAGTCTGTCATAGCTAGATAAAAATCTTTCCGGACAAATTACATGAATAGCATAGCAGAAATATTTGTAAACCAATGGGACAGGTCTACACTCAAAGAAAAGATCTCGTCGCACCAAACCAGAATAGCAGTTCAAATCTTTTCATGAGTTTTCGGAGGTTGTTTTTCTCATAATAGCTATGGAATCATTACTTCGACAGTTGAATCTTTAGATTTTAAAAATCTCGTCTTGAGATCTAGATCCTGGTTTTGACAGTTTTTGTGATTTGTCTTGTTAATTTTAGATTTTTATTTTTTTTTTTAGTTAAGGTAGGGTTTTATATTTATTTAAAACCTTGTAACCTTGTAAATCTTCTATAAAAAAAGAAATGAAGAATTATTATTCTAGAAAAAATTAAACTCGTAAATGTGAGATTCATACCAAACGGCCCTTTTCAATTATTAAAATTCTTGTGTTTTTTTTTTTTTGGTTCTATTTAACTTCCGTTCAATAGGACATGACGAGATCAAAGAATTGATAATTAAGCATGGATGTCCAAAACCAACCATCCATCAAATCCCACTCACATCCAGTAGCTCTCCCAGGACGAAAGAGACAACCCAAAGATGAAGTGAAGTAGATGCATAACGATGCCTGCTGCCTCCAAATGGCACAACATAGAAATGAAACGGGGCCACATCCACCAATCAAACTAAAACCTAGAAGAGAAGAAAAGGCAAGCTTAGTGCTGTGCGAATGTACAATGAATTTCTCTCCGCATCCAATAGACGAAACATTGAATTCGCCAGCAAATTTTTTATTTATTTTTATTTTAACTTTAACTTGTAATGTAATGTTGAAGTAAAGTAAACGAGCTACAAGAAAACTTTTTAGTTGTTTTAGTTTATTAATTAATAATTCATAAAAATTACTTGGGTTTTTTTGGTAGAATCACCGAATTATATGGGAGGAGAGAGATGAAAGAAATATTTGAATTTTGTCATAAAAACAAAAGAAATTCTCAGAAATAGTAATCGGATTTAGAATTGAAGATAGGAGATTCTTTTGCTCTGTTTTCTGTGTGTTGATGCTAACTATTACTATTATTAATAACAATAGAACTAGTAAGATTTAACAACTAGCAGTTGTTGATACAGATTTCTACTATTATTAATGCAATGAATTAAACAAGTAGGTGGTGGTGGTGGTGGAGGAGGAGCAGCAGAGATGAGTGTGAGCCATGCATCGATACATCCAGCGGAAGATCCGACGACGACGGATGGCGGAAACAATAACGCGCCGGGAGTGCGGATGAAAGACATACAAGGGATGCCAGGCACCAAAGGCGGCCTTGCTTTGCGTCTCTCTCAGTTTGTATTTGCTGTTACGGCTCTTTCTGTCATGGCCTCCACCAGTGACTTCGCTTCTGTCACTGCATTTACGTAATTAAATTGCTTGCCTTCTTCTTATTCTTTCCTATCAATTGTTTGATTCTGCTTTCATGTTTATTTAAGAGAATTATAGGAATAGTTCAGATTCAAAACCCTAAGTTTAGTATTCCGTTGCTGCTGCTATGTTAAAGCAGGGAAGGTGAATGTTTCAAATGCTGTAGCAAGTAATTACAAGTAATTATGATGCTAGAAAAAAAATAATAATTTATGCTTGTTGTTTTTAGCATTTTGATTGATTTGTATGGGTCGTTGAAATTTATGGCAGGGTAGTTGCATTGGTACATCATAAAGAGGCATACCTCTCTAAAGAGCTTATGATTTAGAGTATCCTTCCTTGTTTGCATTAGCTTTCCTTGTCTGTATTTCAATGTGATCAGCAGTTTGGAAATACTAAGTAAGTCTGTTTGACATGTTCTGGATAAACTATTGATAAGATTTCATTGTTGATGAACGAATTGTTTTAGCCCAAGGACTGAATTGGTTGTGCTTTGAATGTCTTCTCTGTGCAATCATGCTGATGAATTTTGCTACATTTTCACTAATATGATGGAATGTCAGATTTTTAGGCGAACGATCATCTTAATTTTTTGATAACATCAATTCTTTTCTTTTCTTTTCTGATGTGCGATATCAGCTACCTAGTTGTGGCCGCCAGCTTGCAGTGCTTGTGGAGCCTTTGCTTGGCTATTGTTGATATTTATGCCCTTCTGGTGATGCGCTCATTGCAGAATTACAGGATTGTCATCTCTTTTGCTGTTGGTGATGGGGTAAGATGACAATGTCTTTAATGCAAAACTGAATCTTAACAGTCTATGTCTGGGCCATCCTTGTTCTCCTGTGTTGTTGGGAGCAGATATCTTTACCCTTCTAAAGATATATACGACTGCAAGTCTTATCTCAGCAATATACTACTCCCAAGGATATAGGCATTTTGCTTGTGCCCGTGGCCAGTCTTCTGCATTCATAAGATTTGGTATCCAGGAAGTAATTTGAACTATTTGGTTTTTCACTTATAGATTTGAAGGCTTTCTTTTTCTATTCATCCATCCAATCTTCTGCATTTGTTGATTATTCCACTACCACCCCCTTGTTTTCGTTCCGTTTCCTTTTGACTTTCAGCTTGTATGAGCTTAAGCTACAGTTACCATTGCTTGCCTTTTCTATGTAAACTAACATTTTCATTATCACCAGTCTAATGTATTAGCATTAAGAAGCGGAGTCTGCATTGGGCCATAATTAGAGGAAAAATTCAGCAAATCATTTCATCCTGGAATGCAGAATGGAATCATATTTGAATTTACTTGGACTAAATATTCTTGACTAATCTCTTATAGTGAAATGGGATATTGTTCATTGTAATATCTCTCAAGTTCAAGTTCTGTAACTATAGTCGTTATGGTGTCTGCTCAAAGCTTTTGGGTGCATGCTACTCTAGGATTGTTGAAAATATCATCAATCCTGTACAGAGAGCATGAACACCATATTTTATGGCCTTTGACTTTTAGTTGTGTTGGGATACGTCTCATAAGTTTTATCAGACATTTTCATTAGGTTTCCTTTTGTGAAATATGTTCATGATGATCATTCCAAAAATGAAACATTGAACTGGGGAACAGAAGGGTTGCAGTAATACTCCCTTCCACTAAAACGATGCTGTTGGTTACTTGTACATCATGTTCATTTTTTATCGTTCTCGACTTCACTTCAGTTATCGTCGCCATGCCATCTTGCAAGTTATTTTTTTTACATGTAAATTATGCTCTCAATTTTGTGCCATTTCCATGCAGATAGCTTCCACGTTCACATTTGCTGCAGCTTGTGCTTCTGCTGGCATCACAGTCCTTATCGACAATGATCTCGACAGCTGTGATGATAACCATTGTTTGCAGTTCGAAACTGCTACAGCCATGGCATTCATCAGCTGTTTCTCTGCATTGCCATCGTTTCTCTTGAACTTTTGGTCACTGGCATCACGATGAAGAAAAAACAACTTTTATGAATTAAAAAATTAATTGACAACACTGGCCATGTTGTGGTACCAACTGAAATACAAGACAGTCTTGTTTAATGTTTGTTGCATGTGTGTCTTGAAAGAAGGATGGATGCATTTCTCTTTGCATGCGATTTTGTTGTAAATTGGAACGCAACGGAAATATATGGGGTGCTGTATATTTGCTTACTTAGGAAATGGATTTGATTGGATGACTTTGGTGTAGACATTCGCGAGGAGATACGTGTAATGACACATCCCAAGAGTGGAAGCTCACAAACTTGCTTGTTGTGTGTGGACACAAATGGTATAAACCAGCCATGTCTAATATGACTGCATGGTGAAGGTCAAGATTGAGATTGCAGACAGTTAAGTGACCTAAATGTCGTCAATGGTGACGAGCATGGCCGCCATTATTGACTGAAATAAGGAGGTTTGTTCCCCATTTTAGCTATTATAAATAAAAGGGGTTATGAGAGCTGAAAACGCACAAAGAAAAAAGAGAGTAAGAGAGCTACGAGTGTGAAAGAAGTTTGAGTTGGGTAGTGTTTTTTTTTTTTTGCTAATGAAATCAACAGCTCTATGGATGTGTGCAAATTATCGAATTAGGTTAAACAGTTGAACAATGTGTTGTGTTTAGGAAACAATCAAAGATCGTAGCGGTAGAACAAACAATGTATGTTTGATCTTTGACAAAAACTGGAGTTATTATACAATTCACCCAAAATTCAATATGAATTTTTTATTATAAAATTTATTTACAAGCCACAAAAATTCACCATAAAATCTTAGAGGAGCCTCTTCAAGTTTTTATGTTAAAATATATAAACAGCAAAATGTAGTTTTTATGTTGAAATATATTAAAAAAAACAAGACATTTGGCTAGTAGTCTTTTTTAGGCATTTCATTCATTGGTTGAGGTCATTTGGCTTTTAACTAATTTGTTGGCTATCATAATTTCAAAACATAGTATGTAAAAAAATTTATAATTTAAAAACATTACATTTCCTGGGTTTTAAAATTAAATTTTTTTATATAATTTCAGATTATTTTGATATATATATATATATATATATATATTAAAAATAATTTTTTAAAAATAAAATATTTTTTTAAAATATAAAATACTTTTAAAAACAATTCCTATTACAATATCACACACCAACTGGCATTTCTCCACTTTAAATTTAGATTTTAAATTTAGAAGTATGGTTGGAGTTGTTTTTCAAAATGCTTTTCACTTAGAAATTTATTAAAATAATATATATTTTTTATTTTTTAAAAATTATTTTTAATATCAACACATCAAAATGATTTAAAAATATTAAAAATAATATTAATTTAAAAAATAAATAAATAAAAAATTTTCAAAAATATTTATATTTTTAAAACACAATCAATCAGGACAACAGCAACAATCCTACACTGTTATATTTTTTTTCTCGAAAAAAAAAAGGTAAAATGGCAAGGCGCGAAAACACACGCAAAAGTCAAAGACCTGCATTTAATGAGCTAGTGGATAAAACAAACATGAATCTTGGATGGAATCCCACGAGAGCCAAGAAGACAGAGTGTGAACAGACTTTAAAAAAATGCACCAAGGTTCAGTAGCAGAAGCTGCACGACTAGCATTTAAAGCCCTTGGAAATCCCAATATTGATAGCAAAGAAAAGTCCAATCGAGTACCAGACTACCAGCAGTGCAATTTCGAGGTTTTACCCCCAAAAACAGTGCCAATGTGGAGGTAATAAAAAGCAAAACATTGAAATGACATCTTTAAGACATTCCTGGAAACTGCAAGAAAAGCTCCAGTGATATTGGAAACGAAAAGGTATATTTATTTACATGGACAAGGCAAAAACCTGCAGCTGGGTTTAAATATTTACTATAAAACTTCTCTTTTCATTTTCAAAAATCTCTACCATACCGTTGTTCTCCTATTCGACTGCATAGTTGGATAAATGAACTGTGGAGTTCACAAAAAAGACCAGTTTACAAAAGAGAAAGCAATGCAATGAACAGCGTTCTCTTCTGCAGATAGCACTTTCCAAGCAACAGCTTGCTCATATGAAACATTACGCCCCATTGTTGACATGCAGATTCCAGCAGGCAAGCATGCAAATCCCTGATCAGGGAAAAAGGACAAGTTTCATCGATTAGGATTTGTAAGTAAAAAAATTTATTTTCCACTTTTTCCCAATGAAGGTAACACGGGAGACTGGCTGAGGCCAAATATAATGAAGAAAAAAGGCACAGGATCCATATTTACTGTACCAATGATCTCATTAATCTAACCAAGATGCTCAACTACATCTTATGAATCCCTGCTTTCTTTGCTTATGAAAATTTGGGGAATACACACAAACAAAACCGCACATTATCTCAAATCAATCCATAGAATTTAAGTTCAAAATCACAAGAAAGAGCACCTATAATTTTGCAGATCTTTACAATGCCTTATAATGATGAGGGAAATTCTAGTGAATAACCTTAACTTGACAGCAAACATCCAATGTTTCTCAGCATGTAGACAAACATATGGTCAAGAGAACAAACAGAACGTATTTCCATGTAAAACTTACCTGTTGCATTAACTTTGCAAATTCTGTATACAATGCCTGGCGTCCAGAATCATTGAATATCTTATCCAGTGTGATATCTTGTAGAGCCACTAGAGTTGTCTCCAGCATGTCAAGCCCTGCCTGATTGGCAAAGATGAAAACTGGCAGCGACTGCAAAACAAAGAAAAAACACAGATACATGAAAAATCTCTGATGTTATCTCAGACACTGAAGATTGAATGATCTCCTCAGTAGTGGAGCACTGGTGTAGCAACTGCAATTTTCAGAAGCACTTCAACTAAATATTTGACAGATATACTGTGTTATCCAATTGGATGTAAATGTACCTTCAATGAACAACATAAAATTGCATCTGGATGATGCCATAGATGTTTCAGGACAGAATCTCCACCCACAGAATCAGATCTCAGTAATTCTGCTCCTAAATGGTAACTAAGCAAGAAAAGAAAAGATCATGAAGTTCTATCAAGCTCAAATTATCATAGAAGATGCACTACAAGATGCTATAGAAAAATAATGAGCAACTCGGTCATTAGCACTTCATTAGTTTAAATATTAATATAATAGTCACTAAACCATGATGAAAACTTAAGCAGAACTTGCCTGTGACTTTGGCAGATCCAGTGAGCCAAGGTTAGAGCTTCAGGAGATCCTGCAGATAGCTTTGGTCCCAAAACTGGACTCAATCCTGATGGAGATATGGCCATGGCAACCCTCTGGACAGATGAAATCACACTACGTACGTACTGACGTGCCATGGTGGCAACATTATCCTGTAGATTGCTCTCAAAAGGGAACTGGAAGGCAATAGTCAACACTGATCGCAAACTATGACACGATGAGCCATCCACTGCAGCATGGTTTATCGCCAGCCCCGCTTCAAGACTTGATGTTAGATCCAGAGTACAATTTGTAGTCAATACCTCCTGTGTATCCTTCTGCATAACAACATTGGCATATTAAAAAAAAAATGTCATGCAACTTTCAGGAAGGCCTCGACTAAACACAAGGTAAAACACAACTGAGACAGATATGTTTACTTAAGAAGCAACATATTTTGTGAATGAGTATCTTGTCCAGTTGAGCCAATGGAAAGGAAAAATTACAGTGAAATCCACTCATACTTAACTGCTATTGATTCCAGAGGAATGATGCGGAAACCAGAAGGTAGCAGTGGAGCATCATCTGGAAACATTTCATCAATTGGAGCAAAAACTAGTTCAGAACAGGCTCCAACAGCATTCTCATCAATTCCACTACATATCTGCCCAAAACAAGGGAAACCCATTAAAGCACATGCAGCCAGTTCTTATTAGTATATACATGTCTGGTTAAAGAGCATAATCAGGCCTCTCTTAGGCAGCTGTAAGTACAGCATAAACGAACCTTAGTGCAAAAGAAATTCTCTGAATTCTGTAAGATATAGTAAATAGGGAGGAAATGGGAAACTGATCGGACCCTGGAACATGGTATAAATTACACAGGAAAACTATGAACCAAGTAGGCCCATCAACCATGCTACCTTGCCCAAGTTGAACAAGTCAAGGTTAGCCATGTCAAAAATGGGGCGCAGATTGCAACTATAGCAACCCCAAAACTCCTTGACACTCATTTAAACAAAAAATTCAGACTACTACATGCTATAGCAGGTTCAAAAAGGTAAATAAATAAAGATGCTAAAAGCAGCACCTGTAGGAGATGGATGTCCTGTGAAACAAAAGCATCTTCTTGTGCAAAAGAATGGCCTTCAAGTCGAATAACTTCAAGCAACTGGAGCAAAAGTTTCAGTTAGGAGCAAAAGTACTTGAAAATGTTTGTTGTCCAGCACAAATAATTGCATTCATTGCAGGATAAGATCTATATTTAGCAGGCACAACATTTTTGTATGAACAGAAGACTCGCCTATCAAACCATGACAATGTTTTTGAAATCCCACAGAGGACTAGGGTGGGAGGTTATGAAAGAGGAAGCAACCATAGACACAAAAAGCAAATGCTCAGTACCATCACGACAATTTGAACACTGAATATGTTAAGGAGGTGATTAAACTCTACTGCGGTGAAGATACTATAGGGGAGGTCCTGCGGAAAAATAGCTCGACGCTAGGATGATAAAAAGCTTAACACCTCTCATTATTATTAATTTTTCAAAATGAAAAAAAAAAATTAAAGGAAAAACCCACAGGGAATCAAAATGCAATATGATTAGGATAACACATCCCATTTTTTAAGCAATCGCACATTCCTATTTATTCAATATACCAGCAATCTAGCATGATGATGAAATGATTGCATCAGATAACATACCTCTTCTTGTTCAATTGTGTGGCCCAGTGGCATGGTGATTTGGCTCCCAGTAAACCTCATGGGCCTCATTCCTGGATATGCATATGAACCAGCCTTCCACAATGCAGCAGAATAGGCATCAACACTGAAATCAGCCCACTCAGCATGATGCTCCCTTAGGAAACAGACCAGCACAGCAGGATGCACATTCTAGCAGATAAAAGCAAAGAAGAAATCAGTTTTATCCAAAGACATGTTGCACTAATTCTTACTTTTAATCACACAAACTTTTCACCCCCTTTACTTTTGTTTGGTATTAATTTGGGGGGAAGAAAATTTCAAGGTTTGGAGAGAGGTAAGGAAATTTTGGAGGAAAATTTTTTGGTTTTCATGATTTTTCCTCTCTTTTTTGAATTTAATTTTTTTTTTTTATTCCACATCCAATTTCGAACTACAAATAATATTATTTGATTTTTTTAAGATAAAACTTCATTGTAAAATTGATTTGATTTAAATTGAGACCCAACATGAGTCCTAATTTTTTCAATTCCTACCAAACACTTAACACTTCACCCTTAAATGTTCTCTCTTTTAACATTTTCCCTCCAAATTTTTAACTCCATACGGCAAACTAAGATTTCCTCTTTGTCAAAAACCAGTAAACCAAAATTTGGCATCTTTTGACAAGGAAATTTTGAACTTAAAGACTGTCCATACATGGCAAGAAGGTTAAAAAGCCACAGAGCATCAGGTGAATATCCTGAAAATAATTCTGTTGTAAATCCAGATTTCAGAAGTAAGAACAAATAGAAAGTTGAAAGTAAATATCATGAAAACTATAAGCAACGTCAAAGTCATGGCAAAATATTAAATTGATCAGAAAATGTACTTTATTAAACAGTTGCAATTAGCACTCAAAATGGAAATGTAAACAAGCTTGCTTATTCAGGGTTTGCTGGAAATGCAGAAGAATGTAGTTAACAATTACCCTCAAAATATTTCTTTATTGTTGCAATAGGCAATAGAAAATTTGTGATCATAGTTTCAAAACTTACTTGCAGTAGCATGGAAGCTTTCGCACAAAGAATCCCTCCCAAGAACGAAAGAGAATGAGCAGAATTATTAGCACCAATCAAATTCTTGGTTGAGTTAACTGCAATTATTACATCCTCAGCTCCATCCGCATTCATCAGTGACCAGCCATCATCATTAAACCCATTGATGGCATCATTGAAACCTCTACATGAAGTTGACATGGAACACAAATATACAATTAAATCATCCATATGCACACCTTGAATGATCAAATACACATTGATTTGGTCAACATGAATGTCTTTGCAAGAAAACCACTTAAATTAACAGACACGATCATAGTACCTGCTTAATCTTTGGTTAAAGGTTCTCAGAACAGCTGGTTGCCTGCCCAAACCATACACCACCTCACCACTGGTTTCATGAGCTACTTGCCTGACATAACGCAGTGCCTTGAAAGCAACCAGATAATCAGTACTATAGAGTTGAAACTTGTCTTATCCATGAAAGCTGTAACTCCATACACAGCGGCCCAATAAATAAACACTCCACATATCAATATAATAACGTTTAACAAGAGAGGAACTATGCCCACATTTGAAAAAAAAAGGAAAAAGAAAAGGTTCCTAATTTTCAACTAGTAGAGCAATAGCCTCCAATTTCACAGGCATATAAGGCATCTCAACCAAATCAAGTAATAATTTAAAACAAACTCAAATTATTGCATCCTGCATCCCATGCAAAAAATTGATCAGATAAGAATTCTTATTGAGGGTAAGTCCTATTATAAGAATAGTAAATAAATAAATAAAAAGCAGAGATAGTTGAGTCCTTACGATACTGCTTTATGAAAGATGGTTGCAGTAAGAACCCACTCACCGCAATTGTCATTTTCTGTGCCACTGCTTTTGATGATTCATAAAGTGGTCGAAGCACCTCAGGCACACTCCATGCCTGGAAAAAATATGAAAGAATTACCTCTGACTTATGAAGAGACATATAATGCCAACTGTCTAAAACTGTACCTGAAGATTCAGGTGATCCACGATGTGGATAATTGACCCTCCTTCGCATGGCCTTATCAAATAGCCACTAGGAAGCATTTCAGCCCTCACAAACTGGGCAGCGGCAGCTGCATCGGGGCCAGCACCATAACCAGAAAGTGATCTCTCACAGACCTTAATATAAGATGTACAAATGAGACATCTAAAGCTGAATACAGCGTTGATCGTGACACTAAAGCTGAATTGTCAATCAAGAATTAATCTATACGAATGAGCAGAACTATAGAAGACATGTGTACCACAAGGCTGCCATTCTCTAAACTTGTAGTGTATCTCAGAGTCCACATATCCCGTGCTGGAGCAAGAGTAGTTGGAGCATATATCTAAACCAATTTCAACTTTTAGCTGCTCTGGTAAATAGCGTAGAAATCCATAAAGAATAGCAGAGGAAATCAAGCCTTTATCCATTCTTGATTACCTGACTGTACACTAGTTCAATTGTTCCACCATTTCCAGCAGGAATCATAGTGAAAACTTCAAGGTTCCGACAATCACGGAACCAAGATGAACGATCTTTAAGGATCTCTGCAATCTGTCATATATTTTGAAAAAAAAAATTCATATAGCATATATATACCACATTAAAACAAGCAGCCAGTAATCAATGTCAAGAAACAATTTAAATTATTTACAGATATGAGTGTGAATACCTTTTTAGGCTCTAAACTTACAAGACCGCAGGCTCTTGCTGCCACTCCACCGCACCTTTGTGAAATGGAAAAAATCCCACTCGAATCCGGACCAGGCTGCCGACAAATTTAAATGATTCATTCAGATAGAAAAGGTGCATAAAGAAAATCTATCAACTAAAAGACCAGTGGAATAGATGCACGCGCGCACGCGCGCGCACATATATATAAAAACAAAAAACCTTCATTCCAGGCATCTGGACCCACTCGAGAGCAGTTCCTGTGGCCTTTGCAAGGAACTCTGACAAGGTCTCCTCAGCTATTGAGAGGAGTCTGAAAAAAAAAAAACCATGATATTAGTTGGATGGCACACCAACAAACAAGCATTCGGCTAACCACAAACAAACAAAATGGAAAAGAGATCCAGGTAACTGTGATTACCCAGCAGGGTTATTGGCATCTCTTAGTGAATGTTGTGGAGTGGCAACCACAGAGTCACAGCTTGCATCAGTTGCTGTTGGTGCCTGTACCAATATCAACTTAAATAAATCACGTCCAAGAATGAAGGAAAGCAAATATGATTACATCAAATGCTTAATTCAAGGAGCTCAGTTAGAACTACATTTACAAAACAGCAACAACATACTATTGGTGCTACAACTAATTAAGCAACAAGTGGAGCATGACCAAACATGGGAAGAAAATGTGACAAGAAAATAGAGACACATAATAAGTTTAAAATTACTAGCTGGTATGAATAAAAGTACATAATGCTAATAATGATATGTAGTTACTATAATTTTTCCTTCCCCTGGAAGTTGGCTTTGTTTAGACTAGAGTTAATGCTAGGGCCTCAGGCTGCAACAAAAATCATACATAGATTAGAACAACATCATTAACACAGATAAAATGCACCTTCTACACCGCAAAATCTGTGACACATGGTAAAACCATCAAAGATGGAATCACCCAGAAGTGTTAGTTAAAGTTACTTTGAGTCATCATGCCAAACGTATATTCCAAGCTCATCCCCAGCACTACCCAATTTGCAATATGGATCATCGTAATGAATGAATGGAAACAACAATTTATAAATAAAAGACCATGATCAGAGACTTACAGTTTGCAGTTGTTGCCGCATGAAACCATTTTCGCACACCAGCTGTGACACCTGTTTTTGAAGGCGATCATTCTCCTCCATCAACAGCTTATTCATTGCAGTCAATTTCCTGTTCACAGTCTGGAGTCTTGAGGACTCTTTCCTCTGCTTCTCTCTACACCTGCACATCCAAACAGCGCCCAACTTCTCTCAGTGTCCCAGGAAACCCCTTCATCCCCAGAAGAAATTAACACTGTGATCTCTTTATACACATCCCAACTTCAACTTATCAAAAACCCATATTGGAGTAACTCATACAAACTAATGCATCCTATGAATGGAAGCACATAAATCCAGTGTGAAATCATGACCCAATTGAGGAAGGTTTACACTAATAGCAAAAGGGAAGAAGCTTGCAAACAAACAAAATTCAAATTGCAGAAAAGATGTAGCGTTTCTCCCACCTAATTTTTTTTTTTTTTTAAAAAAAAAAGCTACCCTGGTAGTACTCTTTAATTTACCAATCTGATACTTAATGAAACTTAATTACTTGGCATCAATGCATTTAATGTCAAAGTGTAAAACTTCTTTATTAAATGCTGTTAATCCAGTCCCTCTAAGACCTGATCCCCAAAAAATTGAATCAAAATAAAAGTCAAAGTAAATGATTTAAGTAATTTTAGTTTCTTTTTAACTTAACCTGCGATTCTGAAACCAGACTTTGATCTGCTTCGGCTCAATATTAGCTAAAATGGGGCACTCTCTAATCAATTGTTGCCTACGCAAAGAGCTGGGCTTAGGGCACTCCGCATAAACTCTTTCAAGAGCCTCCACTTGCTCTGCTGTGTACCGAACATACTTCCCATCATCAGTAAGGTGCTTGTGTATGCTCCCACTACTGCTGCTCTCTCGGTGCAGAGGGGCCACTTCCATGGCCATTTCCACCACAAAATAAATAATCAAACACGGAGAGAAATAAAGGAATCAGGAGGTGTCTGCTTTCTTTATGGGGTTTTAGATTCTTTGGTTCCCTTCCTCTTTGCAAGACATAAGAAAGGAGAAAGGAAAAGAACAGTATGATTTGAGCTTAACAAAGAAGAATCTTGAAACTTAAACAAAAAGAAAGATGGAATTCTTCTTCTTCTTCTTCTTTTGCATACGTTAAGAACAATACATATGTAATACTATGAACAGACACATAATCTGAGTGTGTAATTTTGTGAGAAAACTCTGCGTTTGTTTTTAGTTTCAAGATAAGACCCCAACTACTGCTTTAAGAAAAACAAAAACCACCAAAACCAGCAGCTTTGAAAGAGAGCAAAAATCCAAACTTCAGATTATTTGATCTCAAATCAGTGTCACAGTGATCACATCAAAGAAGTTTTTGACAATAAGAAAGAAAACAAGAACAAAGGGCTCTCTCAAGAAGGAGAGCTCTCCCAGTCCCAGTGGGTTTGACATTAGAGAGCAGCTGCTGCTATGAAAATTACAGAAATGAAGAAAAACAAAGCAACCCTAACCAGAACGAAACCTTGCTACTTGCTAGAAACTTGAAGGGATTTTATTAGTGTGTGCGTGTCTGACAGTGAGTGATCTAAGTCAGAGCTTGAAACGGTAAAGGAGAAAAAGCAAGGAAAGGAAATGGAAAAGGAAAGCGAGAGAAAGAGCAGTTTCATTTTGCACACATCCCCACAAATTAACTTGGCCTCTGTTGCGTGCTTGTCATTATTTGTGAATGCGCTTTAAACTATATTTTAAAAAAAAAGTTTAAAAAACATATTTAAAAATATTTTTATATTTTTAAATTATTTTATGAATTAATATTAAAAATAATTTATTAAAAATAAAAATATATTATTTTTAAATGAAAAATATTTTGAACCGTAACAGCTATCGCATTCTCAAACACCCTCTAAATATTGTTGTGGTTTCTTTTATTTTTTGGTACCGTTTAACATTATCAGCTGTGATTTTTAAAATTTTTATTTAAAAAAATAATATATTTTTTATTTTAATATGTTGATATTAAAAATAAAAATATTATTTTAATATATTTTAACAAAAAAAACATTATAAAAATAATTTTTACTACATTTCTAAATATTTTTTTATAATATAATATAATTTTAGTGCATTTACATTTTTTAAATCGAAATATTTAGACATATCCCATTTAAATGTGTTGCTTTTTAATTAAAAATATATTAAATGATATAATAAATTTTTAACATTAGCATAGTAAAATTATCTAAGACCATTGAAAATATTAACAAGAAAAAAATAATTTAAAAAATATGTTAAAAAACAAAAAATACTATAGTGCTAAATGGATATGTCATGTCATATAAACTAATTTAATGTCAAGTACTAAATCAAAACAAATAAAATAAAAATGTTACATTTTTATTAAATTATCACTTCAAATATAATATTAAAAAAATAATATTATTGAAAACTTGATCAAGAAAATAGTATAGTATATGAAGTTGCATGTATCATTCGCGTGTTGCAATAATAGAAACAAAATAAAAGTGGAGATCTTATGCTATTAGCATAGAAAATTAAGAAATTTAATAAAATAGCATAATTGCAAAAACTTTTGATAAAATAACATGGTTTGGGATTGTCGTGTTCCAAAACGCGATATATAAAAAAGTTGTAATTGAGAAATGCAATATCAAATAAATTTTGTATTTCAAAACCACTATATATTAAAAAAAATCACAAATAAAAACCGCGACATATAAAAAAGTCACGATTAGGAACATTACATATAAAAAAAGTCATAATGAGAAACCACAAGATCAAGTAAATGTCGTATTTTAGAATAGCAACAGCTAACGAAATGGCTAAAAAGTTCCAATAGCCAAATCACCACAGCCAACAAAATTCCAGTAGCCAAATCTCCTCGTGCATTTTTGAAGGGTTCTTATAAGATTCATGATGCATTACTTCTTGTATACATGTCGTATGAAATTAGATTGAATTGCATAATAACTCCAATTCAACAATTATTTTACTTGTTAATCTTATAATTAATTTGGTCCATGACACTTGTACATCCAAGAACCTAACAATATTCAAATTAAAACTATACTTAATAAATAATCACTCATCACCACTTAGTGCGCTTTCTAACCCCATCTTTTTCCTTTCGAGTATGCTTTTGAGCCCTCGTCTTCCAAAAAGTGCGCTTTTTAGCTCTATTTTCTTCCTTTTGAATGTGCCTTTGAGCCCTCATCTTTCGGGTAGTGCAATTTCTAACCTTACCTCTTTTTGAGTGCATCTTTAAGCCATCGTTTTCTAGATAGTGTGCTTTCTAGCCCTATCTTTTATTTTCCGAGTGCTTTTTATAGTCATCGTCTCTCAGATAGTGCGTCTTCAGGCCCTATCTCTTCCTTTGAGTGTGCATTTGAGCCCTAATCACTTCGATAATGGGCTTTCCAACCCTATCTTTTTCCTTTCGAGTGAGTCTTTGAGCCCTTGTCTTTCAGATAGTGTTTTTTCTAGCCCTTATCTTCTAGATAGTGTGCTTTCTAGTCCTATCTCTTTCCTTTCGAGAGCGTTTTGTAGCCTTCAACAATCATATAATGTGTTTTCTAACCCTATCTCTTTTCGAGTATGCTTTCTAACTCTCATATACTTGATAGTGCGCTTTCTAGCCCTTTCTATTCTTTTTTTGAGTGCGTTTTTGAGCCTTCAGCCATTAGATAATGTGTCTAGCCCTATTTATTTCTGAGCACGCTTTCCAGCCCTCGTATACCAGATAGTGCACTTTCTAGCCCTATCTCTTCTCTTCTTAAGTGCGTATTTGAGATCTCAACCATCAAGATAATACGCCTTCAGGCCCCATTTATTTCCTTTTTTATTGCGCTTTATAACCCTATCTCTTTCCTTTCGAGTGCGCCTTCAAGCCCTCATCATCCAGGTAGTACGCTTTCTAACTCTATCTATATCTCTTACTGAGCACGCTTTGAGCCCTCATTTCTAAATGACTGGCCATTTCTTGATCTAATAAGTCCATTATCTCTTTTTTTTTCTTGTTTACAAGCTTACTATCTAAAATCTCTTACGAGACTTTATGTCGTAAGCATTGTAAAAGGGAGGGCAACTGCCATAACCTATTTTTGGATTGTTTCCCAAAACTTACCTTTTTCCTTGTAAAAATAAATAAAAAACAAACAAATTTATTAAAAATAAACCAATTTGATATTATTTTCATGCTCAATTGTATTAAATCGATCATAATTAATGGCATTCATAGCTAATCTATCAACAATTCAACAAATCCTAAATTCAACCTAAACCCTACATAATAATTTAATTTCAACTAAACGATCACAAATTAAATATAAAATTCATATAATTAATAATAATGTAGCATGTTTACCTTGCTTGTAAGACCAGGAAATGGTGGTAGCAACATCAATAGCTTTTAAAGAGAAAAACATCATTAGAGACTTGAAGACAAAGATGGAAGTGAGTTTTGGGTGTTTTAAGGACAATAAACTACTGGTTTGTGGGTTTTTTCACAAAAAACGATGTCAACGTCAATTAAAGAGAGAATGAGAGGCTATATGCATATGTTATGTGATCTGAGGGAAAAGAAAAGGGATGGGGTAAATTTCATAACATGTCATTATTCAGAATCAAAACATATTAAGTTGTTATTACTCAGAGGTGAAACATGAAGGTTGTCACTATTAGGAATAACAAATTTTATTGAATATAATGATTTAGCATTACAACACAGAGGCTGTCATGCTTGGGGAATAGCCACATCTATTAGATGTTGCAATTCAAATTCGCGATAAGTTTAAACAATGTTATTTTGCCAATACTTTTTCAAATTGTGTTATTCCATTAAATTTTTTATTTTACTATGCTAAATTTTTTTAAAATAAAGTAATATACTACTTTTTCTCGAGCTCGAGTGTGTTTGTTTTTTAGGTAGCTTTTGTGGTTGTGGTTTTAAAAAAATAAGTTTAAAAAAAGTCCCGTTAGTTGGATTTAGATACGTGTTTGGTGAAAATTGTGGTTGAAGTTTATGTGTAGCAAAAAACATACTAAAATGTTTGGTGGAAGTGTGGTTGTGGTTGCTTTTCAAAATGTTTTTTTACTTGGAAATGTATCAAAATAATATATATATATATATATTTTTTTTAAAAAAATTATTTTTGATATCAGCGCATCAAAATGATCTAAAAACATCAAAAAAAAATTTAAAGCAAATAAAAAAATAAAAAAAATTCTCAAATATTTTCAAAAGCGCTTTTGAAACGCAAAAACAGACAAGTTTTACGAAACTTAGTTAAAAAAACATGTAAAAACTGTTTCACAAAAACTGTGTTTCAAACTCAATTTTTTAGTGGGTCTCACGATATAAAATGCAGTCTAGTTTGTTACCAAACGTTTTATTATATTTGTTACACCGCAAACACAAAAACAGGTGTAAAACAAATGCAACCGAAGCCTTCATAATAACAGCCATCCCACTTAGCTTTTGAAGACCAATGATAAATTAGTTTAGGCTTTTACAAAGTAGTGTCACTTCTTACTAAAAAAATGCATATCATTTTAAATTGGATCATTTGAGGACGGGATCTTCTATTCCAATGGTGGAACTATGTTTGAATTAAGCCAAAAGTCAAAAAGTTTATTTAGTAAATTAGGAAGGAATAAGAGTTCAACTTGCAACCACTACAGCATTTGTCGAAGTATATTTCGCAGTGTTGGTAAGCCGATGGTCAACCATGTTAGCCGAGGTTAGGCATTTGGTGGACCCGGGCGGTGTTCCCGTTGTTAGATGTACCTTGATAAAATTCATCACTATTTACTCTTTTCAAATATTTGTTGTCAATTTATTTCTGGATTTTTCTCTCTTGGTTGTTTTAGTTTCTATTTTTTTTAATTATCCTTTTTAATAATGTCTAGATTATTTACATCATTTTCTATATCCATATTTCTTTGATCCTAAAATTATCCAAGATTTTAATAGGGAAGAATACCAAATAGCTTTTATAGAACATCTTTAAAATTGGAATATATCCAAAGAATCAAAGAAAAATATATATTAAATAGATAGATGAATTATTCTATATAAATTACTGAGTAGACCTTAAATTAAAATGCTTCAACTTATTCAAATAACAAATTTATATAAATTTTTTCATATAGAATTAATTTAAATTGCAAGTTAGACTTTTTTTATTTTCATATATTTAAGAGAGATTTACGATCTTTTTAAACTCATTATAGGTGTTCTTTCAATTAAGAGTGTGAAAAACAATAATCAATGTGACTCTGAACCTTTTACTAAACAACTTTCATTTTTTTTTTTAAAGGATGTAAATGTTGAGGAATAGGTAGGGATGATCATTTTCAATTCGGTTTGGTTTTTATTAAAAACAAATAATCAAATTGAATTTTTTAAAAAAACCAAAATGGGACTGAAACCGGTTCAAACCAACTGATTTTGGTTTGGTTTGATTCAATTTTTTAGAACAAAAACCGGTTTAAACCGGTTTCACTCGGTTTTTTTCTGGTTTTTTTAATTTGAGTTCGGTTTGGTTCGGTTCGTATTTTTTGGTTTCAGGATTGTAAAACCAAAACCAAACGAACCGGTTGGTTTTTTCAAAATTCTAATCGGTTTAATCGGTTTTTTTTCACGATTCAGTTTTTTTGATTATTTTTTTCCGGTTTTCTCGGTTTAGTTAGCTTTTCAGTTTTTTTGCTCATCCCTAGAAATAGATTAACGTTAACCAAATATTTGAACCTGAATCTAGGTTAACCGAATATGTAGGTTTTTAATTTTCAAGTTTATATTCATGTTTACAAAAGTGTTTAACATGATTTTCATGTTCAAGTTCAGGTTCTTAGGTGATGGTTTAGAATATCACATCGTAAAAACCTCTAACAAGCATATAAATGTTTTCTTAAGAAAAACAAAATTGATGAAGTTAAACTAGTAAACTAACAGAAAAACAAATTATGTGGAAAAAAAGAGAAAAGAAAATACTAAGGGGTAAATTAAAAGAAAATAAAAAACTAAACTTCATTATTTTTTAATTTTGATGATTAGAAATTTTGCTTCGTGATTTTTATACCAGATATGATCCTCATATCACAAGTCACAAGTTAATATAGGATTTTTTTCTATGTTTTTTTATATTTAACTTTGATTTTTTTTATATTTTTTTTAAAATTTATTTTTTTATTTCAATATCAATACTCAGATTATAAGTTAGTCGAGTTAACCAGAGTTAACCAGAATTGACTTATGATTTTTTTTTACATTTCTTTTTTATAATTTCATTATTTACTGAGCCATCAGTTTTATAATTTTTTTTTTTGATTTATCCCATGTCACATATTAATTAAGTTAACACAAGTTAACTTTATTCAGGGTTGACTCAATTTATCATTTTCTTTTCTGAATATTTTTTTTTTACATTAAAAAAACTCTGACACGACAGGTGATATAGCATGTGCCACAGTTTAAAGCTTAAACTATACTGAAAGGGTGCATTGCTCTAATTATTGATAAATAAAACTAGGAAAAATGTCGGAAATATTTATTGCTCTAATTTAATTTTTGCTATCATTTATCATAAATTAGCATTATTTATGAAAAAAATAAACTGTCCATGCCAACAGCACGCGGGAAGATTGACGGGCCATAAGGCTCCCAATCATAGCAGTTTTATGATGCAATCCGCGCATGTTCTGCAAACCTAGCAATCATCAGAAAGCCGGGCAAAGCAAATATAACGTTCACAATTAATCTCCTTCGTAGAACAAGAACAAAGAAAACAATGCTTGGAACTTGGAAGCCTATGCTATAAGAAGGAGAGAGGAAGTTTTGGCTTCCCAACTTGCACCCAGTTTAATAATAAATCAAAATTAATATTGCACGAGTTGCCGTGAACAAAATCTAATAAATATTGCAATGACTACTCTACGATTGGATGCAAGCAAACCTATAAAAAGTTTTTTTTTTTAAAAAAAAAATTGTTGGCAAACTATTGGCACGCTTAAATTAGCGTGAGATTGAAAAAACTAAATGTGGATTTTATTGAATAAACAAACCCTAGTATACATACATGCTTTGTTGCGATATCACCATGAAAAGGGGCTTGCTCCCAGCAAAAAAATCTCATTTTCAACATCTTTCACCCATTGACAGACCCTGTTGCAAGTCTTTATTGCCAAACCCTGCAAATTGAATACAATAAAAGAAGTTCAGCATCACATCTAAACTATTTGCCAAAAAGTTACAAAGAACGATCATGCAATCCATTTGTAGAGTTGTTTTAAGAAGCGCAGCCAGCAGAAAGATTTAGTCTCATCAAATGAGAAGGCAACATAATTGAGATAGAGTATATTGAATATTTTTTATGAAACAAGAATATATATTAGTGATAAAAAGAGAATACGCAATTTATTTGGAGTTGGAGAATAGATCACCCTCCACACTATGAGGACATCAAAAGAAGACGTCGATAATAATAAGCTCGGCCTTTAGCCTTTCACAATTAATGATCCCAGAAGTTATCTGACATGCCCAAGAAAAATCTTGTTTGATAGCGGCTTATAAAGCTAGCCTTAGCTATGTGGCTGCATGGACCTAAGGTTTCTTGCCTCGATGAACATGATGGTTTATTCACTTCATTTTTAGAACGCAAAAGCCAAGAACTTCAGCAAATGTCAAACCTTGTCTGCAAGTGGATCGAATGCCGCATAAAGTTCAAAATCTGGGGTGACCCAACAGAGAAGAACTGTCACACAAAGTAGACACAATTTCACCATGAAAGTATTTTAAACAAGTAAAAACTGAAACAAACATCAAGGAGCATGATTATGGTGTAGAATTCCAGATAGCGAAAAATGAGGTTTGCTTAACAAAATAACAAACAGAACAACAATAAAACTTAACTTTGCAAGATACGTAGCATTATTTTTCCAATTCTAAGTTATGTGCGCTATAATAAATGTCTTGGCCCATAAATCTACAGTCACTGCCAACTTGAAAGAATATCTATGCAAAATGCATATACAAAAGCAAGTCTAACAAGATGAGGAAACATATTCTTCATCTGAGCTTGGTACAGAGAAATGCTTACTAATGGATCTTCCATGGCTTCATAAACTATGGAGCATTTAAATACACACATTGAAATTTTGTACTTTGTGATTATTTGATATGATCGAAATTTTTAAAAAATAATTTACCATAGTTTTCATCTCTTCTAAACTGAGTTTTGTGGGGCTCATTTCCATTATCGTGCATCGAAACATACAGTTTCTGGTAAGCTCTGTACAATCTGCAAAACAAGATTTTAGTTTTAAACTAATTCGGGTAACTCGGAATTTTCGAATAGTGCTCACCTCTAAAAGGCCCCAAGGTTCCACAGCTTTACCTTTTCTGCTGTCCTGGACTATTAATTGGTGCTGAAAACTCAGAAGATATGTATTGATCCAGATAGATGCTGCGATATATGAAATGCCAAAGTCCAGCAGGACCACCAATCCCAACAGATGGTTCCCTGAATCTCTCAGGAGAATCAGTTGGCTGTTGATGCTGCCCTAAACGAGGAGAAACAGATCCAGAACGAGGAAATGGATCGCCAGGCAAATCCTCAACATGTATCCCACCATCCAGCATGGATCTCTGAACTTCGCTAAGAACATTCGACTTCAGAAGAACCATTTCAATACGAATCCTATAAAATTTGTCAAATTTTAAATTTTAGAGTCCCAAATAGAATGGAAGAGAAATAAAAAGAACCATTCGCTCATTTCATTAAAAAGCATATGGGGAAGAAAAACCGATTGCATACTGAAATTCAAATAGAAAATGCAAGGTAATTTCGAATTCTCTACCCCTTCCATGCCCCATAAAATAATTTCCTAACATTGTTGGAAATATGAAGTTATGAATAAGAAGCAAAATTTATTGATCTCAACATAATTTCTATGATAAGAAAATTAAAACAAGTGATGACAATAGTAATGGCTTGACACTAGTGGGATTATTTGTTTCCTTATTTTAAGGCTCTACTTGCAATGAGCATGAGCAATGTGCTTTTCAGCTAGTATTAACTAAAAAATCTTAGCCAAAATTATTTTTATTTATTTTAGTACAAGTAAATCCAAACGTGTAATTTATGATGAAAATATATATTATAAAGGTTCAGTCATTAGGAGACAATAAGAAGCTGCTCTGGTTATCACTTAAGTTGATGCTTTGGGAATTTATTGAAAGATGCATCAGTTGACTTTTCTTGTCCAAAAGAAAGTTACATTTTAGGCTATTATTCTATATCACATAGATTTTGATCATGTGAAACAAAAAAAACAAAAAGTTAGCAAACACGCATCTCCATATATTTCCTCTTTGGGAGACGAACAATCTATCATTTTTTCCTGTTCTCAACAATTCTCATGACTCAGATACCAGAATAAGGTCCCCTCCACTTCTCTCAATACAAAAATAGACAAGTCATTGAGTAAATTGGCAATCATCTTACCTGCAATCCTTAAGATGATAAAAGGCACCTGAACTAGTGGTAAGCAGCATCAAGTATGTGTCAACCTACAACAAAATTAAGTTCATGTCAATTCCCATCAATTGCTATACAATTAGGACTATAAAAACACTATTAATGTGGATCAAACAATTGCAGTCATCGATTGTCTTCTACAATCACTGTCCAGAAAAACAAGAGTATGATGAATTTGCTCGAACAGAAATGCAGCGAAACCATGTTTCACTCACTTCAAGATAATGGACATAAGCATACAAAAAGGCCATTGGATTATATCTTGGCAGGCAAATTGGCGAGAAAGATTCAGATGTCCTGCATAAAGTCAAAAGAATGTCAGGCCACAGTTTCAAAAGAGAATTCAGAAATTCCATCTTTAGGTTAAGACAACAATAACAAGCATTAATGGAGAAGATAACTATGCCGTTTTTTTTGCGGCGACTCTTGCATTTTCTAAGTTCTACTAAAAAAAATTATGCAGTATTAAGCTCAATCATCCATCGGGACATAGAGCACATTTGTAATGGCAATGAAAATGAGAATAGCCTAGCAAAGTTGGAACTTGCAAGACAATGTATTAACTAAAGGATTTCTCAACAATGAGAGGACTATGAAACAACAAAAGTCCACTGAAAGTCAATTTTACTTGCCTAAATGATTCAGAAGACATTATAAAGTTGGAAAGTAACAGCATGTCATCAGGATGAAGAGAAGCTTTTTGAGCACCAACAAGACTAACGACCTGAAATTAAGCCCCAAGTCATAAACAGCTGTAGCATCTAAAGGAATTTCAAACTGGAAAATAAATGCAGTTTTTTAGAGATTGATGTTTCTAAAAGCCAAAAAAAGGGGGGAAAACAAGAACAATTGGGGAAAAGAGAAGGTATTAACTTTGTGTTTGCACATTAATATTGCAAAGAGGACACCAGAATCAGCAACATCTTGCAATATAGCACCTGCAGCTTGCCTTGTTGCATAAGCAAGGGGAAGACAAGTGTATGCATGAAGAAAAGTTGCTGGATTCCTGACAAGAGAAACAACAAAAACCCCATCAGCACCCTCCAATTTTAAATAGAGGTATAAAGACGTGCGATTCGTATCTCATTTAACAACAAGAGGAAATGAAAACATCAGTTAAATAATTCATCAATAGAAAAAATAAGAAAATATCAGACAATTACAATCTTGTAAAGGGGAAGAAAAGGTGCATAAGAATTTCAACTCACTGATGGTCAATAACAAGAGAAATCAGAGAACCTCAAGAAATATGACCAAGGAAAACTAATGGTGAACAGTTGTCAAACTAAAATGAGAGGATAGCTCAACTAAGAATGCTGCTTTGCTAGAAACCAGGGATGGCAACCGAAGCCAATGGAAATCCACCAAAACCGACTTAAATGGGTGTTTTCTTTTAGGATAGCTGTTGTTTCATATCAGACATGGATACCCAAAATTCATACTTGTTAGGTAATGGATAGGGTATGAATATTGCTAAAAACTAACTTGAAACCCGATCCAAATCTGACCTGAAATATATTGGCATACATATGTAAAAGATATTTGCAGTTTTACCATACAACACACACCCCGAATATATATACACACACTTTTTATTTTCATATTAGATAATAAATAGTGCTGGGGTAATGGGTATTTGAAATCCGATGAGTTAGGTATGGATATCCGATTTCCTTACATTTTGGGTAATGGGTGGGTGGGGCATTGATATTGGTCTTGGTTCCAGATGTGGATATAGATATATTAAAAACCCAACCCATAGGCACATATTGTCATCCCTAGCACTTACCAATCCATGCAGTTGGCCACTGAATCTCGTTGTTAGCTACTTAATGGTAATAATTAATAGATATTAGAATTTCTCGATATAGTATAAAGAACAAAACAAGTACAAATCATACCTTTTGAGTATAGGTTATTTAAACTTAGCAAACTTAGTTCTTATTAACAAAGTTTTTTAGGTAGGTATAATATATACTAGTTTTATAAGGTTGATATTTTGTCTTTATCACATTTCTTGTATTACAAAGTACAAGAGAATGATTTGCATTTTTGTCATGTTGTTCATTAAAACGTACAACAATGTGTTTTTTCTTTAGGTTATGGGGTTTAAAGTAGAGGAGTCTTAATTAATAAATTTGCATCTATGGGATAGGCCCTCGCAAAATCAACAAGCCAAGGAAAAAAAGTACTCCAACCACCTGAAGCAGAGATATTTTTTTATTTTCGAACACCAGCAAAAGGAGCCATGCGGAAAAAAGTAGAGAACGAACCAACTTAATGAATGGATGAGAGATGAGAAGACAACATCTGTTCCTCCAAGCAATGGCGTCATATCAAACTTTGGATTTTTCTCAAAACATCTATTTACTGACTTTGTTAAAATGAGTATCATCTGCATCCATTTAGAGGAAAACATGAGAAAATATGAAGATCATGAGAGTTTTTGATCTATTTAAGAAAATGTCAGAAAATAATAAAAAAGGTAACACATAGAAAAGTGAAGTAGTGGAATTAATTGCTACCTGACCATAAATAAGTTCTAATTGCCCCTTCAACGATTCATATGGCTCTTCCGTGCAGCTGATGCAAACCAGGTAAATTGGTCCTTTCACGAGAAAAACCACCTGAACCCAAAAAGAAACATTCAGAGTTTGCAAGTCGGTCAATTCAGTAGATCTCTCTCATGCTCCTAATTAGATATCCTATTACTCCAAAAGGAAGATGAAAGTAATAAAATAGGTTTGTTTGCATTAGATCCTCTTCATTTTTTCAATAACCAATGAGCTTCGAGAAGATACTTCCACAAAACACCAGCATGATTGTAGAAATTGCTATGAAAACCTTGGAGTAACATCTTAACTTGGAGCTATTTGAAATCATCTCCTAAAATTAAGGGGCTATTATTTTATTTTTCTTAATAATTGAAAAAAAAATTGAATGAGCTTACCCAAATTAAAATAACAGGAGAACAAAAATTGTGCTACTTTATAATCCAGGTCACAAAGAACAAAGGATTGATTAGAACACGAAGAATAAGAATATTTTTTTAAGGCCATATGATAAAATATAAACAAACCTGGTGTTTTCCTGCCCTAACCAATTTGATACGATCCCCCCTGAAAGGCAAATAATGAATAAATTTATTAAAGTCCTCAATAGAATGGACTTCAGATTAATAGCAATTCAGAGGATGTTCATGGCAAAAAATGAGAGTTCACAAGTTCATCCATGTACCCATTCTCCACAAATGAAATTATGGCCTGCAGTGTAGCTGAAAATCCTGCTAGCTTGTGTTCATCTCCATATCTGGAGGTAAATAAGAGAATTTGATCAGGAAAACAAACATTGAAACAAAAGGTGATAGATTACACTATTGCCGTTTGCATCACTATGAATAAGAATTGTGCACTTCCTGATGTGAACATTTGGAACAAACCTGGAATATATTGGTTTTCCAGAATGACTCAACATAAAAAAATGCTTCTTCCTTTTCCTCCATGATATGGAAGCATCATCCTGCACTTCATTTATTAATCAAACAGGATGTAATATTGCACAAGTCCTCTTTTTATCATGTACAATGGTAGGTAAAAACGGTAAGCATACATGGTTGAAAATTCCGAAATATGCTTAACCATTGAACGATTCCAATGTCGATCACTGGTGTCTGATAAACAAGATTCAAATAATGCACAATACATGCATGTGTCCCTAAGGCTCCTATTATCTACTTTCTATCTTCTACTTTTCTTATGATAAGTACTTTTGTTTCTTTCCTCTACAAATCATTTGTCTTTGTACCATGATACTAAAAATAATCTCTCCTTGATTTAATAAATAATTGCCATATTGGCACAATGCACAAGACTGGCTTTTCAAAAGACTCATATAAGGCTAAAATAATATTGAAACTTCAATTTGAAGATGAAAACATAGGCAAATTGATGTAGGAAGAATAGGCAATAGGTAGCATAATAATTCTAGATATTAGAATTAGTTCCTCCATGATAAGGGTGCATAAGAAACATCTACTGGTAGAGGAAAACAGCAGAAAACTGAAATTACAGCAGAATAATGGCTAAACAAGAATAGAATTGAAGTTTGAACAAGATAATTAGGGTTTAGGGTTCATAAGAAACCTCTAAGTTTGAACTCCAATTGGCGAGGTATTTTCAAAGGTTAAAAGAGAAGAGAGACGCGGGGTGGTCACGCTTGGAAAACAGGCAACTAGAGATCCTATTGAGAACTCTGCATTGGTTGCCGCTGATGTAAATGCGAGCAAGATTATTGCAAAACAATACAAATCTTGCATGTAGTGTGACTACTATGTCAAGTCATGCCATACACAGGAAACCTGTTGGAAACTTCATGGAAAGCCATCTACTTGGAAAAGCAGCAGACCTGATGACAAACCCAACAATGTGGTTCCTGCAGCATATGAAGCTAAGAAAAGCCTTTTTAGTAAAGAGCAGATGGACCAAATTATGAAACTACTAAAGTCCAATTCACCATCTGGTATTCCTAGTGTTTCTTTGGTTCAAATAGGTAGTCATCCCTGCGCTTTATCTCGTTGTTAAAATTTTGCTTCTTGGATCATTGATTCAGATGCATTGAATCATATGACTAGTCATTCCCATTCATTTACAAATTAATTAACATGTCTTGGTAATGAGAAAATCAAATTTGTAGACGGTAGTTTCTCTCACCTTTCGCAGGGAAAGGGTTGATAACAATTTTTTAGTATAAATCATAAATTTGTCCTTCATGTTCCTAAAATTGCCTGCAATCTTAATGTCTATGAGTAAACTAACCAAAGATTGTAACTGCTTGTTATTTTTTATGATTTTATCTGTATATTTCAGGGCCGGAGCTCGGGGAAGATGATTAGTAGTGTTAGGATGATCAATGAACTTAACCACCTTGATGACAACTTCTTCGATAATAAAAAAGCTCGAGGCTTTAGCAATACAAGTTCTATTCATGAACAAATAATGCTTTGGCATCTTAGACTAAGACATCCCAAATTTCTCTATCTTAATCATTTATTTCTTGAGTTGTTTAAAAAATTAAATTGTTTATCTTTTCAATGTGAAAGTTGTCATTTATTAAAAAACCAACATGCTATATATTCTTCAAAACCAATTTATTTAATTCATAGAGATGCGTGGGTCCCTTCAAAGATCACTATTGTATCTCGAAAAAAAATATTTGTCACATTTATAGATGATCACACAAGATAATGTTAAGTTTATTTGATAAAGGAAAAATATAAGGTAGTAACAATGTTTAAATATTTTTACCAAATGATAGAAAACCAACATCATATAAAGGATTAACATAGTTCATTTTGGTAATGGAACATAATACTTTAATGAGTGTTTAGGAAAAAAATTTAAGGCAAGGGAGATTCAACATCAGTCTACATGTCGTAACACTCAACAAAATGAAATTGTTAAGAGAAAAAATAAGCATTTACTAGAAGTAGCTCGTGCCATAATGTTTTCTATGAATATTCCAAAATATTATGGGGTGAAGTTTTTTTTTGTGACATCCTATTTGATATTGCTTAAAAAAATCTTTTCCTAATACACGAATACAATCTGATTTGCTAATAAAAGTTTTTGGTTGCACAGTCTTTGTTCACATACTAAAAAAATTCAAATTTAAACTTGATCCTAGAGCTAAAAAATGTTTTTTTCATCATATAAACCTAAAACAAAAGAGAATACAAATGTTACAATCCTCAAACCAGAAAAATTCATGTAAGTATTGATGTTTCTTTTATAGAAAATCAACCTTACTTTACCAAGAATCATATTCAAGGGGAGAAACAACTGAAAGATGACGATTTTAGGGGCATGTATGTTCCATTACCTAATACAATTATGGATATTACTATTTTTTCAACATCACAATCTTAGGAAAATAATGTTCATGATATTGAAGCAAATGAAAATACAAGTAAATAATTGTCAAGTGTAAGTGTATTGCAAATAGGAGAAGTACTACAAAAAGACCAAACCGATCCAAATACCAAGCTTCAAGTTTATACTTGAAGAAGAACTCATGAGAAAAGTCAAGACCTACCTCTCATCCCAACACAAGATCAACCAAATTCACCGAGAGATGGTCCCAAGAATATTCCAGGTATTCCTATTTCTATTTCTACTTTTATTGTTCCTTCTAAATGAGCCTATAGACCTTGACATTTCCATAGCTATTAGAAAGAAGTTTGATCATGTACTAGCCATCCCATTGCTAAATATTTATCTTATAAAAAACTTTCTAATAATCATAGAGCTTTTACCTTTAAGATATCTCAATTGTTTATTCCAGGAAATATTCAAGAAGCTCTAGGTAATCTAAATTAGAAGTTATTAGTCATGGAAGAAATGAATGCTCCAAACAAAAATGGCACTTGGAAGCCGTTGGCTTGCCAAGGAAAAATAAGAAAGTAGGGTGCAAAAGGATGTTTACGATTAAATGCAAAACTAATGGAAGCATATAAAGGTACAAGGTAAGGCTTGTAGCAAAAATATTAACACAAACAAATGCCATTGACTATCAAGATATATTTGCTCTAGTAATCAAAATAAACTAAATTAGTGTGTTATCATCCTTAGCAGTGAATTTCAACTTCAACTGGCTCTTACATCAGTTGGACATTAAAAATGCTTTTCTAAATGAAGACTTGGAAGAGGAAGTCTTTATGAGCATACCACCAAGGCTTGAAGAGGGAATTAACATACATAAAGCCTGCAGACTAAAAAAGTCTTTATATGGCCCCGAGCAATCTCCTAGAGCATGGTTTAAGCGCTTTGGAAAGGCTAGACAACATCATGGTTATGTCAAAGTCAAGCAGATCATACCATGTTTTATAAACATTCAAAAACAGGTAAAATTGCTATATTGATTGTTTATATGGATGACATATTCCTGACAGGTAATGACAATGTCAAGCTAAAAAGACTTGAGAAGAAACTTGTTGATAATTTTGAGATCGGGGATTTGGGTGCTTTAAAATATTTTCTTGGGATGGAATTTGCTAGATCTAAGAAAAGTATATTTGTCGATCAACGTAAATATCTACTTAATTTAGTTGTTGGGATGCAAAGCAGTTAAAACACCAATTGAAGCCAACTTCAAGCTCCATCCTGCCAAAATTTAAAAAGTGGTGAATCGAGAGCAATACCAAAGACTTATGGCATATTAATTTATTTGGCCCCTACACACTCGGATATAGCCTTTGTAGTAAGTATGGTCAGCCAATTCATGCATTACTTTGATGTCGTTAATAGAATCTTGAGGTCTATTGTTTAAGAAACATGAACATTTACATTTAGAAGTATACACCGACGCAAATTTGACTGGAGGTGCAACTGATAGAATATCAACTTTTGGTTATTGCATCTATGTTGGAGAGAATTTAGTTACTTGGCAAATCAAAAAACAAAGTGTTGTGGCGAGGAGTAGTGTAAAAGCTAAGTTTCGAGCAATTGCACATAGGATTTGTAAAATTATATGGATTAAAAGGTTTTTAGAAGACTTGAAGATGCTTAACTCATCACACTCTAAGAATAAGGCAGCCATCTCAATTGCTTATAATTCGGTTTTTCATGATAGAACAAAGCATATGGAAGTTAACAAGCACTTTATCAAAAAAAAAAGATTGGCAGTGGAATGATTTGCATGTCATATGTTCCAACCACCAAGCAAGTTGTTGATATACTTACAAAGGGACTTCACAAGAAACAATTTGACTACTTAATCAGCAAACTGACAATGGAAGATATCTTCAAGTGGTCATTTGTTGTTGTGGTTGCGGGTAAGGTTCACCCACAGCCACAGTTTTTCTTGTTTGGTTAAGCAAAAGCCACAATTTTTTTTGGTAGGACCCACCATTTATTAAGGTTGTGCCGCAGGTTTACCAGAAGCTATATTTTGCGGCTTCTTGCGCGCGGAGAAATCACTGAACAGTGGAGGCATGCTCCACTGTTCACGTGCCGATCGGACCGGGTCCGATCCAAAGCTAAAAATGCATTGAACCGGGTCCAACCCAATAAATTAATAAAAACAAAATTTTATTTTTTATTTTTAATTGTGTTTTATTCGAAAAACTTGTGTTAAACACTATTCAATGACACTACATAAATTAGACGGAGATCGCTTGATGACGTAGCATTTGCAGAATTTGATTGCAATCCCAATTTTGTTCTTGATGATATTTTACCTTGTTGGATTAGGAGTACTAGCATGTTTATATAATGGTTATGTAATCAATTTCTTAATCACAATTGGAGAATAAAATTATAGTAGTTTGCTTTTGATTGGCGTGACTCCTAAGAACCTTAGGTGTGAAGCTTATGTTTTTCTATCCTCTAGGTGTAACTCCTAGAAACCCTATTACGGTATATTTGTGATGAATAAAAGTTTTCCTCCAATTTCCAAAGCAAAACAAAAATTAAAAAATAAGTCAACAGATCAATAATTCTAGTATGAAGAAAAAAAATTAACCTTGTGAAGGAAGGAAAAATATTTTCTTGGTACTACTAACCTATAATACACATCACTTAACCACTTGCACCACCACCCCACCCCACCATCGCAGGCCACACCACCAACCACAACCACTAGTCATCGTCGTTGTCGTTGTCATTGTCATTGTCATTGCCGCTATCACCATCTCCATGTCCACCACCAACATCACCACTACCACAACAACCACTATCGTACAACCACCACCAATACTATTACTACGACAACCACCACAACAAATGCTACCATCATAACTACCACCACTATCATCACTATTTCTATCACGAGCATCATAGCTTTTCCCATCTTACTACAATTAATGAAAATAATATTTTCCTTAATACATCCAAACAATAGAAAATAACTCATTTTTCAGGAAAAAATGTTCTTAATATAGGAAAATATTTTCCACAAAAAAAAAAAAAGAACCATTTGCATGACTAATAGTTTCTACAATTTTCAGCAACTTAAGTCGTATGTTCCAATCATCAAACAACCTCCATTGAATTCCTAAAAATACACACGTTTAGGTCCATTCAATCCTATAGTTATTAACCATCAAAAGATCACTATTTACAGCCTCTAAAACAGCCCTAAATTTCAGATCCAGAATAGCCCCCTAGGCTGTCCTGCATCACAATGGTGAGTGAAATTCAGTGACCCTTGGTTCCTGTTCTATTTCTTCTTCTATTACAACATATTCCCACTATTTTAAAACACAAGAGAATCCTCAAATTTAGGTTACATGGTTTCAAACGCATGCATTTTAAAGAACATTGCTGAACAAACTCAGTCAAGTTTGGCAAACAGCTTAAGCAAAAACTACTCTGCACATTTTCTTTTTTTCCTGAATAAAATCTTCTGTTATCTTAAGCAAAGCAAGCAAAAGCATATATTTTGAAGGAGATTTTTTTTTTACAATATTGACTTGTAAAAAGAAAGGCCGCAAAACTGATTTTTGGTCTACATGTCATCACCAAGATTTAAAAGTATCTATGATGCTTTTTCCCATAGCTAGAAATGTAAAAACGAACAAAAAAAGCAAGCAGCCAGCACCATTGCCTGAAAACTCTACCTAAAAGTAAAAAAATATTCATCCCTAACAGAGACTAAATTTTTTGCATCCACACAGGCCATGCAAAGAGGTCAAGAAACAAAGACCCGTAGTCTTATTATGAGACTCTGTTAACCACAATGCCAGTGCATACTTATGCATAGAAAACAAAACTTATACTCGATATCAAAAACTGGCAATTTCCATAACTCATTTTTCTTTTTTCAACAGATTCACAAATCAAATTTTAGAAATTCTAGCAGTTGAAGGCGTGGAACTGAAGCAAAGTTCAATCTGTTAAAATTCAGCTATCATAAATTCAAATTCACATTATCATCAGTTATTAATGCAAAGAATAAAAAACCAAAAGAGTACCTCATTGACATGTCGTTTACCAGGCAACCAGGCAGCTTGTGAATCAAAAACCCCATCGATACCACCATCATTTGCAACCTCGTGTATATCATCATCATCACTAGCGCCACTGCTCCCTCTCTCGCCAGCGTATCCACTGCTGCTAGGGCTGGAAGGCCCGTCCACTTCTACCTCAGAGTTCGTCCGCCTCCACACAACACTGGTGACGTCGCCACCGTCAATTCTGTCATCTTGATCATGGCTCGTTTCTTCGTGATTATTGCTGTTTTCACTCAGCGATTCGTGCTCTCCTTCTTCCTGTGCTATAGCGTCGTCCTTTTGTATGATGGTGCTATCGGATCCTTGTTCGAGTTTTAGGGATTTGAATTGGTTATCAAAAGGGTTAGGGCTGGGATCGTCAGCGTAAGAGAAGCTGGAATCGGATGAGGACATATTTGGAATTTCAGTAATTGCGAGCTGGCTTTAGTGAAACTTATGGATTTGACAAGAAAATATATTTGTCTGCCCAAAGAGGAAGAGGAGACTGGAGAGCGATTTTTATTTTTTTTCTTTTTGCGTGTGTGGATTGTTTGGTAGCTGAGCTCCTCTACCAGTCTTTCTTTCTTTTTTTTGGTTTAATTCAATGGCTCTGCAATTCAGTGTCGTTGGTGCGCGAGAGAGGGACCAGTAGGTGGATTCCTTGGATCCAACATTATTTGTCTCGGGTCTTCTCCACCCTGAACGGGTATGATCATTCTCTAATAAATACCAAAAAGGGGCATTATTGTAATCTTATAAACTATGTAACCATAGAAAAGCTCTGATAGGAAGATCACGGGTTAACGTGGAATGCAAATAATGCTCTGTTTTTTTCAACTCTAGTTTTTTTTTTTTTTTCCCTTGTAGTACTAATTTGATAGCCAATTTAAGTGAATTTGGTGAAATATGGCAAGATTTAGTAATAGTGAATCAAAATAAAAAAAGATGGAGAAAATAAGTAGTTCTTCCAAAAATTGACATGAAAAGTTCATTTCCATAGTTAATCTTTTCAAATAATAAATTTTTTTATCCCTTTACATTTTGAAAATTTTATTTTTGTATGAAACTTTATTTTTTTTATTTTTTAATTTTTGGTTTAAAAGATGAAAAAAAGAGTTACTTGATTCTAATAATAGAGAGAAAGTATTGACTAACACTGATTTAGACTATAAAACAACTAAGTTTTGGTATCTAAAAGTTTTGTTAGATGAGAGAGTTCTATTAGGATGTTTTTTGGCATTGATACTGCTTGAAATGGTATATTTGAGCTCGAGAAAGTTTTTTATTTGAATTTATTTGGGGTTTTTGAACTAATCTTAAGGTTATTTAAGGTCATAAATGGATTTATCAAGATTTTTATGAAATTTCTAAGTGTTTTGAATAAAAATAAATTGAAAATCAAAATTTTAGGCATGAAATAACCATGCCATGATTTTTTAACGACCCTCTAGTAATCGGATTTTAGTGTTATAGAAAAACACATTATCTTTCCTTTAATATAAAAAAAAATTAAGTGATTTGACGCATTGGTCATACCTTTTTTTATGGGTCGGGTGCTCAAGCCCATGCGCCTACTTGACTTGTTTTGTTTTCTACATTTTACACTTTGGTCCTTTCAAATAGATGGACTATAAAATAATTTGAAATGTTTTTTATTAGATAACTTTGAAATTCTTTTTTTATTCATAACCCTTTTATATTAGTGAGTGTTTTTTTTACAACATTTCATAATTATTTTGTTTTAGATTTTATTCAATCATTGTTTTTTTATTAAATATTTCTCAATTTTTTATTCTCTTTCATGATGTTTTATAACATTAGTTAATGTTCTTTTTTCTACATCTCTCCACGGTGATTTTTACTCCCAAAAAAATTGACACACAACAAAAAAAAATTATTGCTACTACAAAAAAGAAGTTGCTAATGGCTATGTTTTTTTTCTAAAAAATAAATTATCCAATGCAGAGCACAGACTAATAAACTAGTGATAATTTATTCAAAAGTTAGGTAGGGAAGCAAATTTCATATTATATCATATATTATATACTATAAAATAAATCTATACTTTAGGACTAATAACAAAACCTACAAAGGTTCTTTATAAAATAAAAATCAATACTTTATCGAGATATTGAAAATTCAAAGCAAATAAACACAAATCAAGCAGAAATTGGTGACAATTAGCTTGTAATATATAAACAACTTTTTTTAAAAAAATAAATTAATTCAACCCACAAGGGTGCATGAATCAATAAACTAATGTTAATTTATTTAAAAAATAGCCAGGTAAGAAAATATCATATCATATCATATATTATATACTATAAACTAAATATATACTCCAGGACTAGGAACTAAACCTATCAGGGTCCTTTATAAAATAAAAATCAATATTTTATAGAAATATCAAAAACTCAAAGTAAATAAACACAAGTCAAGCAATATTTTGTAACAATTAACTTGTAATATATGAGTAACTTTTTTTTTTACTAAAAAATAATTATCTGACCCATACTAGTATGTGAGCTAATGTACTAGTATTAATTTATTAAAAAATAGACAAGTAAGCAAATCTCATATTATATCATATATTATATACTATAAACTAAATCTATGCTCCAAGACTAAGAACTAAACCTAAAAATAATACTTTATAGAGATATTGAGAATTTGAAGCATATAAACACAAGTCAAGCACATTTGATGACAATTAACTTGTAATATATGAACAAAGCGCAATAAATTAAAAAGTGTAGGGATAAATATATCAAATATGATAATGTATATTGGTTTGGCCCTGCCTACATCTAATCCATAGGAATAACTTGGTATTTCTCAATCCATTAGCAAATAAATAGTAGTCAAGCATTCTATGATGACAATTAACATTTAATATATGAACATAACACTATAAATTAAAAAGTGCAGGGATAAAGAGATCAAACAAGATAATTTATCTTGGTTTGGCCTTGCCTGCATCCAATCCATAAGCATAAATATGAGATTTTTCAATCCATTTTATGTTTCAACTTCTATAAATGAGGAAAAAAGTCTTTTATAATGAGTGTTGATTTGATGCAACTTACATCTTCTATTTTCAAGTGTTGACATTTCTATAATAATTCAAGGGAAATCTAAGTAAACCAAATGAATATTATTATCCTAAGTGCAAATTAATCAAAATTTATAGCATAGCATGAAAGAAAATAACCAATGTTGCTTTTAAAAAAGATGATATTAATTATGCAAGTATTTTCCTAACTTTCTTTTCTTTTTTCTTACTTGTACTTCATCATAAAAATGCATAGGAATGATGAATATTTATAGAGAATTTAGAAAACTAGTTGTTATCCCTTGTATAAAAATATTTATTTCAAAAAATCATAAAAAAAAACAAAAAAGATCATACAAAAAGTCAACTAGCCCTGACTCGCACTCAATTAGTCTGATTCTAATATTTTTTTAACTGATTCTAGTACTTTTGCAAATTAGCTTCCCTTTTTGGATCATACTTGATTTTTCTCAAAGTTTATATATCCAACTAGGTTCATATATCATTTATTTGTATGTTTAACATAAATGATCCTCTAAAGATATTTTATAACATGCATAGAGTGAGTTATGGTTGTCATCAGTCATATTAAGCTATGTTGCAATTATAAAGGAAAAAAAATAAAAGGATTTAACTACTTTAAGTTTTACTCTTTTATATTTTAGAACACAATCTTCAAGATAGTGCTTTATTAACTTGAAATCATACAATTTTCTTTCTTACTTATTATACTCAACATCATTGTGACTCATCTTCTTTTCTATGAATAAAAAGCTAGTTATGCTAAAGGAAATATATTATCATCTTAAAACATCTTATCTAAAATAAGTTGCATTGTTATTTGTTATTTATTTCTCATGGTTTGTTGTGCTTAATATGTTAATGGTCTATCTACATGGATAATAACGAGTATACTGCAATAAGTTAAACCTTGAGTAGGTTTAAGTTTATCCATTCTAAAGTTAATGTAATTTTTGTCACTCCTAGTTGCTTGGCAAATTGACATGTCTACATCCATTTACTATTGATCATAGCTTGTGACTATTAATAGTTTATCAAGTCATGTTAATGAATAATTAGATGGGTTAATTTTGGGCTTATTGAACCTGATCCAAACCCTATGAGGAGTTGTCACTGGACATTTTGTTTATACAATAATGGCCTATGGAAAATGACTTTAAGTTCATTTATCCTATAGTTCAAAGGTTCATTTACATTTTTTGTTGAACGAGATTCTTATGCCCCAATCCTAAATAGCCAAGTAGTAACTATTATAGGCTGATCTATTTAGAGATAGGATCTTATGACATAAATGTTTAGGACTTACAAAGAAAATTAATACCCCCAATTGACAAACAAGTATCGTTAATAGATATTAGATTTTAATGTTTAAAATTTAAAACGAAGATATGTTTTGAAAACAAGAAAGACCAATGTGTTACTCCTAATTAACAGTTAAAATAATAGCTTGTTATGAGTTTATTTATCTCAAAAACTATGAGTGAATAATAAAACATTTATTTTTGGCATGGTTTTAAAAAAGGAATTTTTTTTTAAATGGAGTTTTAAAATGTCTGTCCATAAGAGTTTTTTAATATGGGCGAACCCTCTATGAGTTTTATAAACAAGTTATAAAGCCCAATGTAAATGTATATATGAGTGTGAACATTATCCTTTCATGAAAAAGCAAACTTACACATAAATAACCCAAAAGAATAACTAAAAACATCAAATATAAATAAGATATAAACTTTAAAGGATTTTTACCTAAATATGCAAACCAAAAAGACTTGAAAATACATTGAATACATTTGCAATATACATTCATCCATAAAATACATCATGTTAGAAAACACAAAAACAAATTCAAGTATCCATATAAATATATAAACACACACACACAATCAATCTCAAATTTTATTTAAACCTAACTATTTCATCATTATTATATATTCAAATCAACCATAAACCAAAATAATCATTCCTAAAATATTTAAGGTTAAAAATGAACCTTTTCACATGGATAAGGTGGATTAATATAGACTGAAACAATGGGTGAAAGTGTTGAAACAATGATGGAGAAGTTGGTAGTGGTGGCTTGGATTACACCACGTTGTTTGGCTAAACTATTAGGAGATGAGGCACTCCAATCTATGGGAAGCATCATTTCCTCTTCTTTCACCTGGTGATAGTGATGTAAGTTACCATTATTTAAAAAAGGAGATTAGTGGTTGGAAAGTTTTAACCTTTTTGCCCTTTTATGTTGTTTTTTTCAAATAAATTGGATTGCAACGCGCCATCAAGCTTATTAGTTGGGAGAGGTGATGCATGGACCACTTAGCAGGATGTACCACCCCTTTCTCTATAGATTGGAGCTAGAAATCATAGTCACCATCATTGGTTGGAAGATATCATATGGCCTGAAATTCCAATTCCTCTTTTGTGTCTTCCTATCCTTCACTACTATTTCATTTTTCCTCTTTCTCTCTCATTCTTTTTTGAATTGTGGTAGCATAGGTTATTGTTATCATTTCAAGATTTATTTTTAAAAAAGTTAAAACTACATCATTTTTTTTAAAAAAAGTCAAACAATGTCTCACCCAAGTTTTTATTGGGTTGCAGGTTGCCTTTGGACTCAACTAGGTTTGACGGGCTAAATGCTCATCCAGTTCAGCATAAAACTTGATCAAATTCAGGTCCTAAATTGATAGGTCACTGAGTCGACCCACCAAGCTGAGTTTAATATACTGATTTTGATCTAGAAATGTTCTTATACAAACATTTAAATAGAACTGTAAAATTTAAACACAAAATTTGCACACTTGAAACAGAGAAAGCATATGGTTTAGCATTAATATATGGTTTAATATTAATTAGTCATTTACTTGCGCTACACTGCTGTTAGGATTTCAAATTAATTGTCTTCATAAATAAAGTAAAAAATAGATACAAATGCAAATGTTTTATACTTGATTGTCCCTTTTATTTTATATATTTTTGTTTATTTTTTTCTTTAAGGCTAATTTTGTTGCTACTAACAAATCTTTTTGTTTTTATAAATGCATCATACAAGGACAAAGAAGAAAAAAATTACAGATAAATTATACTAATCTCTTTGAAACATTGTGAAACTTAGAAAATGTGTAAAAGAAAAAAAAAAAAGGTCAAGCCCAAACGCTTGGTCTGCCATAAAAATGCCTAGGCCAGCACATCTAGTAAGGTTTTTTTTTGTTGTTGGAGTGAACAATTGTAGTCTTTTTTAGAGGAGTTCAATGAAATTAATGTTTCTCTAACAATTATGCTAAAAAAAGTAGATAGCCATTTATTTAGATTTTTTTTATTCATTTGATTTTTAGTTTTTTGAATGATTAAAGGGTGTCTTGGGGTTGAAATGGGTTTGTTGAGGTTCTTATGAGATTTTTGAGATATTTTCAAGTTAAAATAAGTTAAAAAATGTTTTTTTTCTAGGTCAAGAAACTTATACCATGATTTTTTGATAGTTGAAAATTTAGGGTCTGAGTTTTGGGATAAAAAACCCTAATTTTCAACCTATTTTCACTTAAAATCATCCCAAGATATTTTAGAAACCTCAATAAACTCTTTTCAAACTGAAAAACAAAGCCTATAATGAGTTTACAAATCAAAATCTAACCAAATTAAAAAAACTTCATGGGTCCTGATCTACTTTTTATAACAGGCTCAAAGGAGAATACTACTTACATTTAGCTTCTTTTTCTAAGATGAATCCATTGACACAAAAATTATTTTTTTAATTGTTAAAATGTAGCTGACTGACAACTTTCTTTTTCATTTTTCATTTTCTAATGACTCCTCCTTCCTCTCAAATTTCATGAACTGAAATGCAAAATAAATAAAGTTTATGATTGAAACGTGAAACCCTAAAAAATAGGGACCAAAATGAAATGGTAGAAATATTAAGGACTAGACTACAATTTTTTGCATTCCATGAATAGTAAATGAAAAAAATTGTGTTTTTGTTTTTGTGTTAAATTTGATTCTTATTGTTTTAGTTTTTCAGTGGCCGAAAAGTTAGGGTTTAAGTTTTTAGGAACCTAAAAACTCAATTTTTAAGTTGTTTTCACTTGAAAACACAAAAAAAAAAAAAAAACATGTTAGGAACCTTATTAAACTCTTACAAATTTTTTTTAAAAAAATCTATAATCAATCTGAAAAACCAACCAAATAAAAAATCTTTACAAGTCGCAATCTATTTTTTACAACATTTTGAAAGAGAAACACCACCTTCATTAAACACCACCTCTCTCCGAGACGAATCTATTGATATCAAAATTGATCTTTTTGATGGTCGAATATGGTTGATTACCCTCTTTCTCTCCCCTCTTTTATTTTCTAGCTATTCTTTCTTTCCTTTCAAATTCCAAGGACTAAAAGATAAATTGTAAGACCGAAATGTGAAGCTCTAAAAAAGGATAAAAAATAAAAAAAATAAAAACTTAAGGATCAAATTTTAGTTTTTTATGTCCCATAAATAGTAAAAAATGAATAAAAAGAGCTGTTTTATTTGTATTAAAATTGATTTATGTTAATTTATTTTTTTAATCGATAAAAGTTAATCTTGTTTAGTAAAATTCAATATTAATTTAATACCGAGATATATTTAAATATTAAAAATATGATGTAGCATATAAACCAAAATAAATTATAAAAATTAATGTAAAAAAATGAAATTGAAAATTCTTTTTAATATTCTAAATAGATAATTATTTGAGAACTAAAAAACAAAAAAAAATCTAGAACTAAAAAAGAACCATGTTAAAAAATAATTAAATAATCAAAATGAATAATTATTTGAGAAAAAAACCTTTTTTCTGCGTTTTAAAATTATTTAAAAAAATTAATTTTTTTTACTTCTAATTAATATTTATTTGATGTTTGTAGATCATTTAAATGTATTAATATCAAAAATAAATTTTTTTTTAAAAAAATATTATTTTACTAAATTTTTAAATAATTTTTTTTTGAAAATAATACCTCACAAACAGAACACCTCAATATTTCATTATTTTCTTTAAATTTATTGTATAATAATATAATATAATATTCACAAAGACCAGTTCGTGGTTGCCTGTGGTTTTCTCACCAACCCCAAATATTCCCAAAACGTCCCCAGCTCCCTCCCCCCGCAATTTCAACTTACGAAACACTGAAAATACACATCCCGCCGGCCAAAAGAAAATATATCAAAATGTTCAAATAAAAATTAAACACAAAAAAATTGCCTTAACAAAACACATCTCAATTCTTCATTCCAGTTTCGCGTACAATCTCGAAGAAGTTAGCACATGACAGGAAAAAAAAAAACTAACACACCGAAGACGTCCAAAAAAAATACACTACAATTGACTATTCAAAAATGGAGCAATTCCATCTATCACATACGTATTCTAACGTAAGAAATTCCTTTCTCTCTCTGTGTAAAAATGAAAAATCCCCGTTGTTATTTTCTCAAAAAGACCTCAAATTTGTTTTTCCCCCTCTCTTTTCAGTCTTGGAAGCCAGTTTTTTCCCAAATTGCATTTCTGACCCTACTAAGATCCCTCCCTTTCAAAGTCCTCCCTATCCCTTCATGAACCGAGAAGGATGCGATCCTTGACCTAGCCATCTGCCTCAACAATAACTCGTGAGGTGGGACCCTCACCCCGCCATCAAAACAATCATCACCGTCCACATCATCATCATCATCATCAACATCACCACGATCATCAACAACGTCAGATCCCCTTCGGTACTCGTTCTTCAATATCCTCGACCAGTCCGGTATATTCACCGGCAGCGACGACGGTTTTCCGCCTATTTTTTCCCTGGAATCTGTCGGTCTACAGGCAGCAGCGGCGGAAGTTGACTTCTTGACGAGTCGCGGACTGAGGACTGGCTTGCGGAAGTCGGGCGAGATAGAGAGAGTAGTGGTGTGGTGGTAGATGTCCGACTCGTCGAGTTCGAAGGGTGAGTCGTGAGAGAGTTGCGCATGGTGGTTGAGGTCAGTTGAAAGGAATCGGTACTTTTGTCTGGCAAAATAGCTGTTGCTGGTGGCCATTTCGAAAGAATGGAGGAGTTGTGGTTAGGGGATATTGATCTACTTTTATAGAGCTTGGTTGAATAATGGACAAGGAGGGGAGAGAGAGAGAGAGAGAGAGAGATTTTATAGTATAAGATGTTTTTTTAAATTATTTTTTATTTAAAAATATATTAAAATAATATATTTTAAAAAAAAATTAATTTTTAATAGTAATATAAATAATAATTGAAATTTTAATATAAAATAGTTTCCAAACGATATCTCTTTTATTTTCTATGCTTCTCTATATCTTTTTTTTTCTTCTAAAATTACAGGATATCACTACTAGTTTTATATTATTTTCAATAACACAAGAGTTAAATTGTTGATATAATTTCTTAAACAATATAAATATAGTTTTTTTTTTGCACTCCAATAAAAAAATTATTTTAATAAATTATTTTTATTTTAGTATATTTAATATTAATACTTTTAGTTTAAAACAAAACATTGAAAAAAAGTTTAATTGATGAAAAAATCTTTAAATAATATATTTTAATGTTTTTGATACTTTTAATAAATATATAAAAATAAATTTTATTTGATATAAAAATCATTTTAACTCTTTATTTCAATTAGTTTTTTTCTTTTAATTCTTTTTTTTTACTCTTTTGTTAATGATATTTTTTAAAAAACTACCACATTATTTAGGATCTGTTTAAAATTATAATAGCGTTTATGGTTTCAAATATTTTTCACTAATTATTAATAATTAGTGATGAGTCATTGTCTTTGAAATTACTTAATTTTTTTTGGGGCTGAGTTAACAAAATTTTCAATAATTAGGTGAGTTTAATTGAACATTTCTAATTTTAATTACATGATTATACAAATGAGCTTAAATGAGTTGTTTATTTATTTTTATTTTTTTAATAAACCTCTTTCGATTATATTAAAGTTTTGATAAAAATGGGATGCAAACTAAGAACCCCTTTCATTTGTTCATCCAAGAGTGGTCTTTACTATATAATTATAATTATAGTGCATTTATTATGGTTATTTGGAAACATTGTAGTTATAATACCAAATAATAAGATAAGACTTATTATATAATAAGTACAAGTACTCATCAATTCATAATTATTTAAAAAATATTTTTTTTTTCATGACTTCAATAATTCTTTTCTTCTACACAGAACAAGTAGTTTTTTTTTTCTTGTAGTTGTGGTAAATATCAGAAAAATGGAGTAATAAGTTAAATTATTTAAAAAAAGAGACGAGTTTTTTTGGTATATTAAATTAATCTATTTAGCAGTTTGTAATCACTTTTATTACGAAGTAAATAGTATTCCTTGGGTAATAACAAATGAATTTCAATTTTTTTTACAATTTTTATTATAATTTTAACTTGGATTTTGTTTTTCTATCCATATTTTATCGAGAAATTTTTATATTATTTATAGAGTAACTACTCATAATTGTTTTATATGAAAATAGATATAATTAAAAAAGAGAAAGTCTAAGTGAGAATATTTTTATTGTTTTTTATGGATCCTGAATTTGATTTTTTTTCTTAATTTATTTATTTTTAAATAGACTCAAAAGGATATCACCTATTAAACTTGAGTATAATGAATTGTTTTCATTTTTTATTGCCATTAGTTTTTAAGTCGAAGAAGAGCAAAAATAAATCAAGAGAGAACCACAGAAAACAAGTTTTATTTAAAACAGTCGTAGCCATTTGGTTAAATAAAAATGTGGTGTACTGTTCACCGGGTTCCATTTTTTTTCTGCATTGGAAACACAGTATTTACAAAGCATCTATTCCTTGCTTTTCTGCACTGTTCACGTTAATTGCACTGTTCAATTAACATGAACAGTGCAAAGTGGTGCACTGTTCATTGTTCACTTGCACTGCGTAGATTTTTTTTTTTAGTGTGTTAATTTTTTTAAAAAAAACTAGTTTATAGTGAATTTTATACATGATAATATTTTATCTAATTTTATTACACGCTAAAAAATTATGGAAATTGTAGTTCTTGTCAGATAAATTTTGTACATAATGAAATTGTAAATAATTTAATAGAATAATAAATTTTTTTATATATATAAAGTATGATTTATTTCATGATGTTACCGCAATAGTTAAATCCACAATATTTAAATTAAAAACCATCAATATTAATTTATATTTTTTAAAATTATTTTATAACCTCAATTTCAAAAACATTCTTAACCAAATACATTAAACTATTTTTTTTTTCAATCTCAATTTCAACCATAGTTTTAACCAAACATCTATTTTTTCAAACCAACCACAACTAAAAGTACTTTTTATAAAATAACTTTTTTTAAACCACAACCATAACAACTACCGCAATACCAAACACAATCTTATAACTCAAGTCTATTATGTCTCTTTTTAATTTAAATTGTATGTGCCTGATTATGAGTGTGATTGTGGTTACTTTTCAAAATGTTTTTAGTATTGAAATACATTAAAATAATATTTTTTTTAAAGTTATTTTTAAAATTAATATACCAAAACAATTTAAAACATATAAAAAATTTATTGTTAATAAAAAAAATGATTTTTTATATAACACGGTTTCACCGCATTTTCAAACGGTGATTCAAAATATAGAAACAAAGCAACATTTTTCATTCGTTGAAGGAAACAGGCAGAAAGGAAAAAAATATCGTACTTTCATGGCAGGGGAGAGGAAGAAGTGATGGCGGGGGCCCGGGGCTCTGTGCTGAGGTCCTTATCATGGACAATCACCAAGCCCCACGACAATCCACTACAACTACCATCTGTCTTCACCACCATGGACTTCACTCAGGCCACAAACTTTTATTCTCGTATTATTACGATTTTGTGTGTTGAAAAAGAATGATCGACATGCTCAAAAGGGGCTTCAAGAAGACGACATAGACATGGAAGCTTCTGGCATCAAAGTGGATCCTAAGTCCAAATATTGCTCTTGATTAACCAGAACTATTCCTAATCCCATCGACACTCCTTACGAAGGTGGCACTTTTCAAATTGATGCCACTCTTTTAGGTAACATAATCCGATGACTTAAAACAAACACTCACATATAAGAAATTTCAGTTTTTGTTTTTGTCTTAGCGATACTTGACAACTGAATTTTAATGGGTTATATTTGTTTTTTTTTTTAATGAAATTAAGCTGCATATGAGTGTGTTTTTTATTATTGGATGAAAAAGAAAGTTGGGAAAGAGATGGAAACATACTTGAAGACTGAGATTGATATTTTTATTTGGAAATTTATAGCTATTTTGAAAATTAAATAAAGATATTTTTATCTATTATAAATAATATTACACTCAACTATAAAAGGGTTTAATGAAATCAAGTAAGGCTAGCACAAATGGACTAAGAACTATCATTTTGAAGCTCATAAAGGACACATTAGCCAACTCATCTCAATTAAAAGCTTCATTCTTAAAACAAAAACCTAGTTAATAGGCTTGCTATGGATACACAGCCCCTGATGAATCTCCTATAATAACTAATTAAGCTCTAAAGCCTTTTAAATATTTAATTTTGGGCTTGTACCATTAAACCATGGTCTCAACCTTTTTCGGGTAAGCTTTTACACCTTTCTCTAATACTATATGGTCCATGTATTCTACTTTTCTACAACCAAACTTATATTTCAATATTTTTGCATATAACTTGTATATAGATAATAGCCTAGATGTCATTCAGGTGACCAAAATGGTCATATTCTATTTTATTATAAACTAAAAGTAATCAAAAAAATAAAATAAAAAAAGATTCCTAAAGGGTTTAAATACATCATTTATTAGGGCTTGAAATATGGATAGGGCATTAGTCAGTCAAAAAAGCATGATTAAGAACTTATAATGCCCTTTATAAGTTTTGAAAGTTATCTTTGGGATGTTCTTCGATCTTATCTTGATCTGGTGGTATCCCGATATCAAGTCTAACTTACAAAAGTAATTAGATCTACATAGCTCATTCAATAATCCTTTCAACATTAATATATGGAACTTATCCTTAACAGTTTTCTTGTTGAGATCTCGATAGTTAATACATATTTTTCATGAACCATTTGACTTTTTTACTAATAAAATGAGTAATGAAAATGACCTCTAATTGGGTCTGTTAGTTCTTCACTCCAATAATTCATTCAATATTATATTAATCTCTATTTGTTTTTTAAATATAGATAGTAATAGGAACAAACACTAATTGGATATATTCTATCCTTTAACATGATTGGATAATCATAACTCCTGATTGGTGGTAACCCTTTAGGTTTGTAAATCTGCATTAGCCTTGATCTTAGCTTTCATATCCTAAATCTATAAAATCAAATCTTTTACCTCCCTTTTCAATTTTGCAAGATGAGTTAACACCAATGTTGATGAGTTTGTGGTTGATAATGTGTATATGACTAATGTTAATTTTAATACCGTGTTCATGGGGATGGGGATTAGTTTGGATAGCAGTGGAATTATTGATATGGATGGGATAAATATGACGATAATTTCAGCTAGATGGGTAATTATAAGTACCGTGACCATAATATTGAGTTTGGTGGAGATTTGGGTACAATTAAGCTGCAAATATCAACTTTCCAGGGGAAGAATGATTCAAATGTTTATTTAGAATGGGAGAAGAAGGTGAAGTAGATTTTTTAGTGTCATAATATCCAGAGCTCAAAAAAATCAAGCTTGTTGTGATTGCTTTTACTCTTTATATCATTGTGTGGTGGAATCAATTAGTGACAAATTGCAGGAGGAATTATGAGTGGAAAATTAAGACTTGGGATGAGATGAAACCCATTACGAGGAGGAGACTTATTCTTAGCCACTATTATAAAGAGCTATATGAAAGGTTGCAGAGTTTGAGCCAAGGTATAAAGTGTGCTGATAAGTACTTCAAGGAAATGGAACTTGTTATGATTCAGGATAATGTTGAGAAAGATAGAGAGTTTACACCTAATTATAATGATAACATCGAGGTTGGTCCATCATAGCCTGATGATGAGGGTAAGTCTAAATAGCTTAGAGAGAAGAAAGATATATTGACTACTAGTAAAGGTAATAATGATACTCTTACTTCTTATAACCATGATATTAAATGCTTTTGTTGTTTGAGTTTTGGTCATGTTGTTTCACATGTCCAAACAAAAGAGTCATGATTATAAAAACCAATAATGAGGTTAAGACCAGTGGGGAGGATGAAGAGGAGAAGATGACATCATTGGAGGATGTTGATGATGTTTGTGTTGAGTATCCAGTCAAGGGAGAGATATTTGTGGTAAGGAGAGCACTGAATATGCATGTCAAAGTGGATGATAGAAGATCAGAGGGAGAAAGTATTCCACACAAGATGCCATGTTCAGAATATGGTATGTAGCTTAATTATAGATGGTGGTAGTTGTACTAATGTAGCTATTACTGAATTGATGGAAAAATTGAACTTGCACAATACTAGACATACCATACCTTATAAATTAAAGTGATTGAATGATAATGATGAGGTGAATGTAAATAAACAGGTTTTTGTTGTTTTTTTTATTGGTAAATATTGTGACGAAGTGTTATGTGGCATTTTGCAAATCCAAGCTTGTTGTTTGGTAGACCATAATAGTATGATAGGAGAGCTTCATATAATGGGTTGTCAAATAGGTATTCTTTGAAGATAGGTGAAAGACCTATAACTTTTGTACCTTTGACACCTAAGCAAATATATAATGAGTAACTAAAATTAAAGATGGGGAAAATGGCTAAGAAGGAAAGCTTGTATATTAAGGAGACCTTCTTTGCTAACAAAGTTCTTTCAGGCTTTGACGATGATGCTATATGTTAACCGTTTATGCTTGAAATGATGAAATGTCATTAAAAAGTTGAGCAGTGAAGGGGTGATATAGTGGACCCTAATAAGGATAACAAACAATATCCATATTAGCTGAGGGGCAAAGAAGCACATAATCAACTGATGATTTAACAAAATCTATTAAATCTATGAATAGTGTCTGACAATGATAAATGCCTAAATCAATCGAGGGAAATTTTGCTCAAAGATAGTCTATGATTTGATGAACTCCATCAGTGGTTAGTAGTAATGCTACACTTGAGGGGGAATCTTCCACAAGTAAAAAGTTTGTGTTTCCCTCTGAAAGATGGCTATAATGCTTGGAAAATGTTATCATACGAGTGTGTTTGAATAAATGATGCAAATGACCAGATTAGCTGGGGGGTGATTTGAAATGAGCATTAGCAACATATGATTTGATAAACTTCTTTAGAAAAGTAAGGATAGTGGAACACTGCTTCTCTCTCAAAATAAATGAGTAGATAATGGTATAAGAATACCATAAATTGGGGTGTATCATTCGACTAGGAGGTAACATCATGACTAAGAAAATTTATCATTTTTTAAAGAATGGTTAATTAAGGAGAGATTATTTTATTGCTTAAAGGTTCAGGTTGTGCAACAAAGAAAATCAAGCACAATTGATTACATAGGCAAATCCCAAACGAGTTGATGCGGAAGAGGCTATAAAACACACGGGCAAAACCTAAGTGGGCTAAATATTTAAGTTGAGCAACCAAGAGGCCAGATCAGTAGCAAAAAAACCTTTCCACCAATCAAAAGATGATTTGCAAAAAATGGAGCCTGTATTTCAAAACCAAGTAAAGATGTATGTATAACATTTAAAGGTACTGTACAAATTTTTACAGGAATTACACAAGAAAGAATCCTCGGTGCAGTCTAGCAAAACTTCAGCAAACAGGAACCCAATAAGGTTTTAAGTTTAGCAAGACTCAATTTGATTTTCAAAGCTTCACAAGGTTTTAATAAAGACGGAATCCAACAAAGTTCTAAAGCCCTACAAGGCTCAAGATAATCTTAAACCCAATAAGGTTTAGCAAGAAAGAGTCTCTAATAAAAAGGACCCAGCAAAGTTTTGACAAAGAAAGAGTCGAACAATACTTTAGTAAAAAGGACCCAGCAAGGTTTTGAGTATAACAAGGCTCTCAATAATTAAAAACCATGAAGATTTTGACAAAGAAAAAGTCTAGCAAGACTATAGCAGAAAGGATACAACAAGTTTTTGAGTCCAACAAAGCTCCCAATGATTAAAAACGCAATAACATTTTGACAAAGAAAGAGTCCAGCAAGACTCCAGCAAATTAGAACCCAACAAGGTTCTGAGTCTAGCAAGACTCCTAATGATTAAAAACTTAGCAAGGTTTTGACAAAAAAAGAGTTCAGTAAGGTTCTGAACCCAACAAGGCTCTATTTGATGAAAAACCCAACAAGGTTTTGACAAAGAAAATATCTAGTAAGACTCTACAAAAAAAAAAACCCAACAAGGTTCTAAGTCTAGCAAGGCTCCTAACAATTAAAGACCCAACAAGGTTTGAGCAAAAGAAGAGTCCAGCAAGACTCTAACAAAGAGGACTTAGCAAGTTTCTGAGCCTAGAAAGGCTCCCAACAAAGAAAAAGAAATCTGGTATAGATAATCCAAAGAAAAATCAGAAAAAAGTCCACTTCAGAAAAATAATTCTCAGTTCTAACCCTATCATTAAGAAGTCTTCATTTTTAACACTTTTAGATAATGCACCTTCTAGCCTTATTTTTCTTTCTTAGGGTGTTTTATAGCCCTCACTTACCAGATAATATGTTTTCTTAGCCCTATCTCTTTCATTCTGAGTGTGTTTTCTAGCCTTCATCTACTAGATAATACGCTTTTTAGCCTTATTTATTTCCTTCTGAGTGTGCTTTAGAACCCTCACATCCTAGATAATGCAGTTTCTTACCCTATCTTTTTTTTTTTGAGTGCCTTTTGAAGCCATCACTTTTGACACTTTTGGAAGGAGTGACCATTTCTTAATTTGGTAAATCTATAATCTCTCATCTTTTCTTTTATACAGGCTTACTATCTAAAGTCATTTATTAGACTTTTTGTCGTAACAATTGTAAAGAGGGAGACAACTCTTTCATGGATCATATTAATTAAATTATGATCGTTTCTTGGTGAAGTATGAAAGCTTGACTTGGCCTAAATATCATCGATAAGTCTATTGAATACATCTTTAATCTTTTTAGCCCTTGACCTCGTATATTTAGCTGATTCTTATTAACTTATCTCTAAAAGGATCAAGGATACTTCTCCAGTTTCCAAATGCTGACAAAGATTTACATGAATAGATGTTATACATGAAACATAATAAAAGCCACATAACACTTTCATACAAGCATAGCCTATGAGGTAATATTTATCCACTAAGGTTTTTCCCCCTGATTTTTGCTAATTAAAGTCTTTTAAATATGTCTATTTACAAGACTTAAGGGGAAAATGATAATACATACATATACATCTATATAAATAAAAAAGCTTGCTATTTGGTAGTAGGCCCATACATCCTTCCCCGCAAGCAGACTTGGTTTTTCTTTCCTCCCTTCTCTCACTCTCCTTTCTAGTTCTAGCCCAACCAAACCCTACATCTAGGCCACACTCGTGTACCAATAAACAACCTCTTTTAAACTTTCTTATGCCAACTTGTCCACCAATAACTCTACACCAACTTTTATAGTCTCACTCTTTTAATTAGCTCATTTTCAAGCACCAATCTATCGATCAATTGAAAATATGACACATTAACCAAGTACTTTCTAAGAAAGTAGATATTCCTCATTATATTTCCCTCTCCATCAAGTGAACTTATATGATGTTTAGTAGCTATAAATACCACAAGTCATCAGGTAAGAAGGAAGGCAAAAACAAGCTCACTCAAGCATATTTTCTGTTATATTTTTTTTATTACTCTACATACACATTTCTTCACATATTCCTCCTACATTTGTTAGGTTAAGCATCAGAGGATCCCCAATCCTGATAGGGGACTTGTTTTGTATACCAGTCACCACCTTATGACTCAACTAATGAAAGCTTAATCATGTCCGAAGATTTTTGCAACTTTATCACTTACACATAACATAAAATGGATACAATTAAGGTATAATGACAGGGAGAGGTGTTTGCTATAGATATAAAACTCGGCCCAACCTGGCAGGTTAACCCAGGACTCAGGGCCTTGGCCGAATTTCAAATGGTTAGTTTGTGAATACTTGGCCTCATATATTTTTTTATAGCATACATCCCATGAAATGTTTCATGAAACACATACACATACATTACATGTTTTTTTAATTTTTCTCAGGTTGACCTTGAACCCGACCCTTTAATCGGATCAACTCATGAGTTGGGTTTAATAGTTATGGTATCTGCATTTGCAAGAAGTTATCATCATTATTATTATAGTTGTTTTTGTTATTTAAACTTAAAAAAAATATCAGGAGCTCAATAACAGGAATACTACTTTACAATCTTTTATTTTTAGAAATGTACTGGGGGTTGTTTAACATGCCATCAACATCCATTGAATATGTGTGTATACTTATTATTATTATATAAAATTACCTAAACTCTCCTAACATTTAAATATGATAGCATTTTTTATATTTTAAAAATTATACTTTATATACAACTGTTTATAATAATTTACTTACGTAAACTCAATTAAAGAAGAAATTAAAAAATATTACATAATTATCATTATATTTAATTAATAATTAAAAAACCTTTACAAATTAAATATTATAACTTTGTCATCATAGACTCCCCTCATGCATAAGTTGAATAATGATTTACATGCTATTGTCTTTATAGTTCCTTGATAAAATCTGATTTAACGGGATGATTATGCATCAAATCTTGCCAGATATTGAATTCCTTTTCAGCTGCAAGAGCTGCATATGGGGCCAGAAGATGTCCCGTCTGTCAAAACCCTTGCAAGCCTATGCACATTTGCAGATATTTAAAGCGAACATTGTTCCCTGGAAATTTAAATTGCAGTGCCTACCTCCATGAGGATGTGTCCTGGGTATGCAAGATCTTCCACAAAGATTGAGCATATCTGGAGCTCATTTCCAAATTCAAGTGCTCTGCCTTTTCCACTTCGGCTATTCTCTTTGGCTTCGGTCAATCTTATAGGTGTGTTCTCTGTCAAATCTGCTAGAGAGCTCATTCATTTATACTCAAGATACTAATGTGACAAAATCAGTGTCTGTGGCTTTCCATTGCGCCTCCAGAGGTGGAATCTTTTCTTCGGCTTGCAGCCCATGGCAGCTTATGTACTCGCGATTTTCTTTGCAAGAGACATGTAATTCCTGCGTCAGAAAACTTGTGTCCCTTTTTCCACTCCCATGAGGAAACAATAATTCATTTATTTCTTGAATTCTTTGTACTATGGAGGCTTTGGAGTAGAATTTTGAAAACTGGTGGGGGTGCCATTATGTGATGCCAAACTCTGTTTCTCTTCTTTTTGTTCAATGGCGTACTCTTTGGACATGGTAAAATGCAGAGGAAATTTCGGATTTTTAATGTTAAACCAGCTTTTTGTCGGCAAATAATTACATATTGGATAAAAGTTAAACAAAGTTAATTATATATTTAAAAAATAGGATTGATGTGAACAGTAACTCACAAGAAAATTTTGAAAAAAGCAATAATGACTTGCTTACAAATCGCAAAAAAATGTTGGAGATTTTAAATATTAATGATTTAACAAAAGAAATATTTTTTTTAGAGAAGATAATTTATGTTGGAGTTGAATCTCAGACCTGAATTTCTAGAAGAGAAGAGGAGTTGAGTACAAAGAGGAGATGAGAGAAATAGATTACAAATATAAGAATTTAATTTGATTTGTGTACCATTTTTACTCACGAAGAGAGAGGAAAATCTTGAAGATTTGTATATGTTCTTGATGGATTCATCTGAAGTAGTTTTCAGGAATTAATTAAAGAAATCATGACTACCGTCGCTTGTCCTGCTCTCCTAAGTTCTTGTATTAAAAGGCACTCAAAGTAACATGATTTTGAAAGCCACGTCGCCAAGAACAACAACTCATGCACAGAACAAGCTTGTGACAGATTACATGTAGACATTGACAAGGGCAATATTACTCCAGGAAAGGATTGGAATAATCACAAATCATTTTGTTCCCTCCTTTCTCCGGTTGATCTTCATCACCGAAAATTCAATACCAAGCAACAACCCCCTTCACATGACCTTATAAATGCCTGTTCAAAGCACACTGCAATTTTCACTCAGCTAGAGGCTACAGCTGCTTCACTTTCGACTCAGAATTGGATACTCAAAGCAAACAAAACAATACAGTATGGTCTCCATAGCTTCTTTCTTTCTCTTCTGCCTCTCCTCCTTAACCATTCAATTCATCGCAAGAGCCCAGGATAGAGCTCCTCACGGCCTTGTTTATGAGAAACCCGTGGCTTTCTCACCGTCAGCGGTTGAGTTCTTCCATCCCAAAACACAAGAACCGAATACCGAGAACCCATGCGCTGCATCGTCTAGTTGTTCACCGTTTCCCCTCGCAGCTCAGTTAGAAGATACTGATCAAACACAAGGTAAAATATCAACATCCCAGAGAGGAGGAAATCAGCTGGGGGCTGGTGGTATTGCTGGCGTTATACTTGGTTTGGCATTTGCAGTGCTTCTCACTATGGGAGTCTACTATGTAACGATCACACGCAAAGCCAACATAAATCGAGCCAATTCTGATCAACCTAACGCTTGATGTGGCCATCCCCTAATTAAGTCTAAATGACTCTTACCAACTCTCTCTCTCTCTCTGATTTTGGGCATCGAGTGTATATCTATTGTGTCATTAGTGATTATTGCGTGGTATTTTACAATTATAAGTCATCAAGTTGTTAATCATTTCAATCTTTTTAGTGTCTGTGTGTAAAGTTGTTCGTTTCCAACTTCGGATGATATGAGTGCAGTTAGGAAGATAACATCCAATCCAAGCCGTAGAAAGTCCACTCACAGGATCCAGAATTTTAAAGTGTTGGGTTAGAGAGAAGTGATTCAGAGTCAAGCATGAACGAAACCATGAAAACACCTTGAAAAAGGGTATGCTGCCATCACAACCATAAGGATAGCAAATCAAAAACCAAAAAAAAAAAAAACTCCATGAATCCACAGGAATGGTTGCCTATATCGTTCGACAACCTGACTGGACTAATCCATTCCGGAGAAAATATACAAATAAATCTTTAAAAGATCTACCTGTTGATCATAACTCCTATAGGTCAAGTAAGGTTTACCCACACGTACACTTAACAATTTCCTTCATTTTCCCCCCCTGTTCAGAGTACTTAAAAAAGCATACACTAATATTTTTCTGTTTTCATTATATTACATTAAATTTCATTACCATATACTACTAAAATTTAGTTAGAATAGATGTGTAACAGCTGATCTGATGAACACCAAATTTTGAGGGGCATGGATTGCACGCATTTGATTTCTTTCATTTATTCGTGATAATGATCAGATTGGATTCAGTATTATAAATCAAGAACCATTATCTCATATAGCATCGTTACCTTCCACTTCATTTATTTGCAGAAGATGAAGATCCATTTGGGTATAATTACAAGTTAACAGGACAGCACAGAAGAGGTTTGGCAGGAAACCCAGCTGGTGAAACTCCAAACACATCGCTTGCAGTTGAATGCAAGAGTGCAGAGTCCCATTAACAATTAACAAGCCAACTAAAACATATGGAGTTGGTTTAACGATCACGTGAAAGTCAACCAAGTTAATATGTGTTTTAGTTATTTTATAATAATTTTATGTTGCAGCATGGTTGGTTGAAACACTTCAATATAAGCGGTCATAAGTTAAATTCCTATGGATGGGTCATTTGTTTAGAAAAACTGGGACCCACATGCTTGGGTTTTATTGTAAGAGGTTCCATTAGATTTTTTTACTTTTTTTTTACTTGTTTTTCAATTATATTATTTAATATAAATTTTTTATTTACTTTTATCATTTTGTAATGAGTTAATGATAAATAAATTTTTACATTGTTTTCATAATATATTAAATTAAAAATTACTTCAGTGAAATAAAATCCATAACTAAGTTATAGATTTGACAGGTTGACGAGGGTAACCTAATCATTTTCTTTTTTTTTTCTTTGATTTTTTTTTTGGAATTGTATAGTCAACAAAGTCATGTCGAGATAATTTTCACGAGATTTAATTTAGAACTTAGCAAAGCAAAGAGTCTGTTCAAGAGTTTTCTAAACTAAATTATTTATTAACATTATTTTCTAGAGAAAGTCCAAGGAAGCATATATCAACTCAGCATATAGCTTATATTATAGCAACTAAAGTTTGTGGGAAAAGAATATGTCAATTCACAGGCCAAGAGGTTGTTAGTGTTGGGTTTTTTAAAACACATACATGCAACATAAAAAGTAAATTTAAAAAACTTTTTAGGAATCCCAAGATCCTGTTAGACAGATCTAAAATTGTTTAGATATGCAAGCAAAGAATAGTTGAATATCAGATTATATTTTTTTACTTTGAATATTTTCTTCAAGGTTAGGTTGTCGCAAACCATAAGTTTTCCAAGTGTTCGGCTTCTAACAATAATCTACATGAATCACCAATGAGAAATCTTCTAAACCCTTTTAGGATAGAACGGTTGTTATACCTTAATTGCTAACTCTTTTCTTTTGTGTTTTAGGTATTTCTGGATTGTACTCTATTTACAGAAAATAAAAGTATAGCTCTTTCTATTTATAAGAAAACCCAAAAACCTTATAAATTAAAAAAAAATATCAATTTACCTCTTAGATAATATCACATATATTATTTCAAGATAATTTTATAAATTTATTCAATCAAGTCCGTACTTAATTTTTTTTAGGTCTAAAATTGTAATCTTCTGTATTAATTACATTCTAGTCTTCAATTTCTAAAATTTATTTACAATCAAGTCATACTTAATTAATCATTCCATTTTAATTTCTAACCAATGATTTTTGTATATATGACCAATTAGATTTCCTAATAACTTGGCACATATATAAAATATAATTCTAAAAAAAAGGATTAAATAATTCAATTTATTATCAATGCAATAATTAATTGATTTATATTTGAAGATCAAGTACAATATCTAAAAACCTGTCATGATCCCCAAAATATCAGGAAAGTCCTAAGTGGTTTAACTTAACCTTTCAGTGACTAGTTTCTCAATGTAATTATTATTCCTTCATCAATAATATTTTGATTTAGATATTATATCATGAAATGTGTTTATCATGTTAAATCATGTTTTTTTTTTAATATCATAGTCATTAATTCTTTGAATAAGATTTAATACTCTTTTCAAATCTTATTTTACATTGTGCAAGGATTTACTATCAATATTATTCAAGAACAAATGAAATATTTTTTTATAATTCACTTAGAGTGATGAATCATCTTTTGATTACTTAATTACATTCATATAATTCATATTGTACCCAATATCTGCTCATTTATGAGCCCTGATTAGGACAATGTGTACTGGGATTAAAGCATAATGTTTCATATATAAGATAATTCGGTGATTTCAAGTCTAATAATCATTTACACAACTATCAGCTGAGCCTTTCCATAGACACATATGATCTCTCCATATGAAATTCTCATGCGGGTCAGTTAAGTGTACATAACATCTAACAAGCACCTACATATTAGTTTTAGATATTCATTATACCTCAGCTTATGAAATCAACTACTTTTTTTTATAAAGAAAATAATATAATATGTAACTATCTCAACAACTCTAATTAAAATCCAATCTTAAAAAATTATTGACCAGAAATACTTAGAAATAATACTTTGATGCAATAAGAATCTCATCATTATAACAACTTTTTAATTTTTTGTATGCATTGTGGATGAAAATATTAATTTTATGTTTTCATCCAAGTGTTATACATTTTTTTTAAAGGATTGATGCTTTTTTAATTTTGAGATGTTGTTGTATGATCTAATTGTTCAAATTTGTTACAATGAGAGTTTATTCTACATTATAACTATTAGTATATATGAAAATTTAAAATATATGATCATAAGAGAAAAGTTTTAAACTTTTGAATTGATACATTATGTTGTAGGAAAAGAAAATATTGTATATAAAAAAGATTTATTGTCCTTTTAACTATCTTAATTTGTGCAATTTTATAGATATTTCTTCACTAAAATTAGAGATTAATAAAAAAATTGAGTGAATTTTAGGGATGCGTGTGATTAATATCCCAAAATAGAAGAAATAATTATAGAAAAGGTAAAAATATATTTGGTTAAAAAGAAAAAGTTGAAAATACAAAATAAATATATTTTTAGAACAATTATAAGTGAATTCCTATATTTTTTTAAATGAGGTTATCATGGTTTCTAACAAATTTCCTGACGTCGAATTAGTGCTTGATTTTGCAAATATTTATTTTTTCTATCACATAATTAAATAAAAATAGTTTTAGAAAACAAAATTATTAAACCCAATGGAGTCTAGGACTTGGGTCGCGGGTTCGGAGGATTAAGTCGTGAAACCTAAGTCGATCTAGTAAGTTGTAGACTCAATATTGTATTTTTTTAAATGTCATCTTAATTTTTTTTTAAAGTCAAACTAAGTTTTTACCAGTTATCTGATTACTTTTGAATTTTTCAAGTCCATTGGTTCACATTATAATAACTTCTACAAAGTTTAATTTGAAACTCGAGATAAAAAAAAGTTGAGTTGAAAGAGTTCAAGTTGATTCGCTAGACTGAATTTCAAGTCGATTAGTTCACATTATAGTAACTTCTATATAGTTTAATTTGAAACTCTAGATAAAGAAAAAGTCAAGATTAAAGATTTCAAGTTGATCCATTAGAATGAATTTCATGACATTGTTAAAAGATTCATGTGACCTCAAGATTTTGCTTTTTCATTCTAAATTTTTTTATACAACTTATAACATGAAGCATATTTAGAGCCTGTTTAATATTGTGGTGACAATTGTTTTTCAAAGTATTTTTTACTTGGAAATAAATTGAAATATATATTTTTTTATTTTTTATAATTTATTTTTAAAATCATTATATCAAAATGATATGAAAATAAAAAAAAAATTTATTTCAAGTAAAAAAAAGTAAAAGTAAAATTTTTTCAAAAATATTATAAAATAAAAAAACAAACGAAATCTTATTTACCGGATATTCATCTATTTTCAAGTAAGATGAAAGAGGAGGGAAAAAAACGAAAGAAAGAAAAAAGAAAAAAAGGGAAACTATTTCCATAGCTGTGAGAGACTAGAGGAGGCTGGGCCAAAGCAAAAGAAGGCCCATAGTGCACAAGTCAATGGGAGAGGTGGTGTAGCTTCTTTGTTGTTTTTTGTCGACCCGAACAAGCAGAACAGGGCAGACAACCCGTTCTTTCTTTCTGCAAAATCAAAATCTAACAAATTATTACTACAATACAGCAGCGCCATGATCAGCATCCTAGCTCAAGTAATAATCCACTCTTTCTTTCTTTCTTTCTTCTAAATCAACAAATTATTATGCTTATATAATAATATATTGTTGTTGTTGGGGATCGGCAGGAGCGTCTGCTGGGCGCGGCATTGGGAGCTGCATTTGCGGGTTTCATTGTTTATGAGCAACGAAAGCGCATCTATCAATCTATTTCACCCGAACATCCTCAATCCCAGGTTGTTTTTGAAATTATTTTCTTGAAAATGGAAACCCTAGTAGATTCTTTCGTCATTTGCTTGAATTTTATTTTTATCAATAATCTTGTTTATGAGAACAATCAATGTCTGAGAAATTGGATAACCCATTTCCTTATTATTTCCATGCATGAGAGGGAGGGGCAGTGTGTCTTTAAATTAGTTGCAAAATGAGAGAGTTATCTGGATTAGGACATGCAATTCTTCTGTTAAATTTATTAATGAGATGGGCTTGTTGAATTGTCTGAAATACTTCCACATCTGGTCCTCCCCAATCATTCTCTTCAAGAGATAGGTTAGTAGTTTACACACACAATAAGACCATCTAGAATTGTCTGATGCAACACAAAGTTGCTTGGTAATACTAATGCCACAAGAGACTTTGTTCGTCTTCATTTTATCAGTTGGATTACGGGGGGTTTGATACTTACATAAATAACATAATAATCTGTTACGAGTGCATTTTTATTATATGCATATCGTCACCAAAACTTGGATTTCAGTTCTATGATGCACGAGACTTTTGGTTGCTAGAATTGAAATATGGTCCTTATTGATACTTTAGAATTACTACGGTGCATTTTGGACCTTCAAACACACTAACTAAGAACCCAAGATCGAGCTGTCCCAAGGAAGGCGTTTCAATGCTTAAACAGAAATTATTAAGACCTACAGATCTTGTGTATCATCACACTTTAAATATAACCTGATTGGAATTTTAGCTTGGTTCGTTTAGAAGGGAAGGTTGCTCATTACTAGAGTATTTTTTGTTGCTTCTCAGGTTTTTGAGATGTTCAATCAACTCATGGAACCAATCAGATGTCTCTTTAAAATTTATTGCCCATATGACAAACTCAACATTTTCACTCATTTCTCATTGTTGCTTTATATTAAGTAGACTTGCTCATGGACAAATAAGCTTTTTTCCAAGGCCCAAAAATGTCAATTTTTCTGTCATCTCCTTCTGTGAACTAAAAGTGGGAAGAAATTTAATTAGATTTTAGAAATTGTGTTCCTTGGAACCATCATGGCAATTTCAGGGCTGAGCTGTCTATATGAACCCAAAGCTCTATCTGCAAGCTTAAATTTGTCAAAAGTGGACATCCTGTCCTTGAGTAAATTTCCTTTCTATCATAGTTTGGAAAAAATATTGGCAAAATAATATAGATAGAAAAGTTTTGGCAAATAACACAATTTGGTAAATATCATGGTTGGGAATAACAATATTTTAAATAGTTGCTGTTGGAAAAGAAATGGTTAAAATAGGTTGACATTAATTCCAAGGAAGAGAGAGAAAATAAAAAGAAAGAATCGACTCCTGAGGTATTGAAGCTTTGATGACGACACCTCTGGTACCCATGGAAAAATGTCGACGAACGAATTCAACGACACTAAAAAGGTCATCAATAGTGACTGAAGTGGGCTACTCATGCCATTCAAAGGCAAGTGAGCCACCTCTCGTTTTTGGACAATGCTTTTTCCAATCTCGACATTTTAACCTATGTTATTTTGCCAATATTTTTTTCTAACGGTAATAATTTTCAAAAAAAATCTCTGCCCCCCACCAACATGTTGAAGGAGATAATTATCTAGATGTGTGAGGTGTTTTGCTGATGTGATTGAGCTCCTTGTCAAGTGAGATACAAGGATACTGGGGTTCTCAAATGGCATTAGAGTCTAGTATTTCTGTTACATTTGGTGTTTAAAATGATTTACAGACCTCTTTCATCATCAATAGACAACAATTGTACCTACACCATTGATTGAAGATGTTTTCTTCGACTCTGTCTTTAGTCATATGGCACACTTGTCTCTTAACAGAGTTTTTCACTGAACTGTGATAGAAATTTTATCTACGAGAAGAGATCTGTGCTTTCATATGCTGTAACCTGCCATGCATACTTCTGTGTTTTCATATCTGGTGTGGGTCTTCCTTCCCATATGATAATGGAAACTTTTGACCATTAAATATATTAGCTGTGATAAAAGCTCAATTCAACTGTGTTTCCTTTGAAAAGTCAAACCTTTTTGTTCATAAATTTCTAATAGTCTTAACTTCGATTTTCTGACAGTTGAGAGAGCCCATATTTGGAAAGCAATTTCGTTCAGAGTTCGAACTTTCTTGGAACAAAGCTGTGGACCAGACATTTGGACCTCTGGTCGCTTCTCTTAATTCACGTAGGCATTAAGACTTTGGATTAGTTTCATTGCTATTGATTGAACATTTATATCAAGTTTTGAGCCATGTACATGCAATAGTTCTAAATCATTTTATGGGACGTGTTCTGAGGCTGACTTTGATTAAAACTCAAATAATATATTACCTCACTAGTAATATTTTGGAATTTTAAACAACTTGTATGGCATGGCTTATTTTCATGTAATATTTTGGTATTTTAAACAAGCTGCATGACATGGCTTATTTTCTCTTTATCCTCGATGTTATCTGAACCTTGTGATTTGCTCTAGGATCTCAACATAAGACTGTTATTATCCTTTTTGATATTAAGTGTATCCATTGCTTTAGTCTGTATACTTTTTAGTGAAAAAAATATTGCTCAAACACATCTAAAGGACATGGAGAAGATTCTTGTACATTACAGTGCACGCGAGCATACAAAATTTTAGGTGAAAACATATAATTTCTCTTTATAATTCCTCTTATGTAATTTAAATAGTAGGTGCTTAAAAAATTATATGTTGTTATGCTGACCAAGTTTTGAAGCTAAATTACTAGCAAATAAAATAGTGAAGGATGAATTAAAAAAATTAATTTAAAAAAAAAAATGAAAAAACCTAACACTACTCTGCATACTAAATTCACAACCCACTTGTCAGGGTAAGATAACCATATTTTTCTAAATATTTTTTAATTGTTTTTTATTTGAAAAGATATGAAAAAAAATTTTCTAGAAAAAAAATATTTTCTATAGCTACATATGATGAGCTAAGAGTGTGTAAAATTGCATTCTATTTTTATATTTTTTAAATGGTTTTTAAGTGTTTTTGGTTTGAAAAGATATTAAATTTATTTTTTTTAGAGAAAAAATATTTTCTATCACATTATGAAATACAATAAAGCTACACATGATAAAATAAGATTCCATTTAAAATTATGTTCCAAGTAGAATTTCACTAAATTATGCTATCTAAGAATTTATAAATCTTAATTATTCTAGGTGCAAGTCAAGGAGTATATATTGAGTATCGATCTTGACTAGGAATCAATTAGCATCCAAGTCAGTCTTAGTTTTAATTTTGTTCTTTTTTATTTTCTTAGAAACAAATTCATTGAAATCCTTCCAGAATTATTTTTTTTAATGTAAGTTTTTTTTTTAAAAAAATTTCCTTTCTTTTCTATACTCTTTCTCTTCTGATATAATTTTCAAAGAACTATCTCAACCCAATAATTTAAGCTCTTACGTGAGGTTTCACGATATGATTTATATTATTCTTTAATACACCCGCTCTAATAAAAGTTTTTTGAACTTGAAACTTGCACGGACTCATATTATCTTGTGCTTAATTTTTATCAAATAAATAGGAATGAAGAGATTTAAACTCGTGACCGTCTGGTTATTAGGACTCTGATACCATGTTAAAAAACCATCTCAACCTAATAATATAAGTTGTTAAATAAGGTTTTAAAATATAATTTATATTATTTTTTATTGGTAATAATTTTAATATTTGTATGTTGAGGAGCAGTTTCGTTTTCAAAAGTGACAAAAAGTCTACTGAAGAGTATGTTATAGATATAAAAACTTGATTTAATTAGAACTCAAGGATTTATTCCAATATATTTATGGCAACAAATTGATTGATTTATCCATCATTACTTGAAAAACACTATTAATTACTGCAGCTGGTGAATAAAATCTTAAAAAAGGAACCTGCATGCACTATATGCGTCACGATCGTTGTGGAATCCATTTATCATTAAATGATTTGTGCATGAATATATTTCCTAAATCTATGATGCAAAACCCTTTTACCCACGAGGATTGACATAGTTTTAATTTGTGAGAGCATTTTTTTTTTTTTTTCATTCATGTTTGACACGCACTCCACTATCAGACTGAGTTTGAAATTTTTGAGCAAGCAAACTGTTGATCAGATAAAATGAAAGGAAGTTATGATGTAGCTTAATTGGTAATTGGTTAGGTTTTAGGTTTAATTTTTAGAAATTACTAGTTTGAATTTTATAAATCTCAAGGTCACTGAAACTTATATAATTATTAATTTTAAAACCCGTAAAATTAATTATGATATGTCCAAACTAATCCGGAAAAAAAAGAAGAAGTGAAGTGTGCAATTTCTTCAGGTAATTAATTAAATCATGGCCATAAGATTATGTGAATAATATAGCTATGGTTCCTGTTTGACACGGACAGGACAATCTCCATCTAGATTCATGTCTAAATTGTTTGTCTGCACACCTGCTTGAAACATCCTCTTAGTTTTCCTGATTTGTCATGCTAACTACAAGCTGCCAGTACTCTCTCTCGAATTGATGCTCTGTACCTTTAGCAGAAGGATAACTAGTTTCTGTGCTTGTGTGACTGACATTATACACTGCACCTAAATTGATTCTCTCTCCACCAATATTAAAACCAACCCTCTCTGTCCTCCTCAAATCACAACATCAAACATTTTTGCTTGTAGCAATCCAATTAAGATTTGGAACATTTTCGCATTCTTCCCAAGGAGTGTAGGATAAGGCAACAATCTTCAAGCTTATTATTCTCTGTTATCCTTTTCTTTCTCCATTGTACAAAAACGTTAGGTCAGTCACCAGCGGCAGCCCCGGTAATGCCACCACCTACGACCCCAGTGAAGGCACCGCCTACGGCCCCTTCACAGGCACCATCTGCACAGGTAGCAACATCACCTGGCCCCGTTGACGTCATTAAAATCCTGCAAAAGGCTGGCCACTTCACTGTCTTCGTCCGCCTAATGCAAGCTACAACAGAAGACACTGAGTTAAACAAGGAGCTGAACAAGACAAACAATGGAATAACAATCTTTGCACCAAGTGACAGCGCATTTTCGAGCCTCAAAGCAGGCTTTCTAAACGCTCTAAGCGATGAAGACAAGACTGAGTTGGTGAAGTTTCATGTACTACCTGCACTTATATCATCTTCCCAATTCCAGACTGTCAGTAATCCTGTAAGGACACAGGCGGGAACGGGTCCCAGGGTAACACTGAATGTTACCACCACAGGGAATTTCGTGAACATAACTACAGGGCTGGCAAATACAAGCATATCCGGCACCGTATACACTGATAGCCAGCTTGCTATTTATCAAATTGATAAGGTGCTATTTCCTTTGGACATTTTTACTCCTAAGCCTCCTGCTCCTGCTCCTGCACCCGAAATGGGAAAGCCAAGGAAGGCAGCTCCCGGTGTAGAAAGTCCTACCGCTCCTAAGGATATTTCTGGTGCTCTAACACCACTTATTCTGCATAATAATGCCTTGCTCCTTGCAGTAAGCTGTATGGTTGCTGCAATCTTTTCATGAGATATATACCCCCGAGAGGGGTAACACGGGTCCCTTTTCTTGTTTTTATTACTATACTATGATTTTATGGAGTTTGCAAATGGTGCTGGTGATAAAGATCTATGATGATCAGTACTGCTTTTGAAAAATTGACAATTTCCTGTCAGTAGCATTAATTTGTACCATTCAAGTTTGCGATTAATGAACTAAGAATGGATTTAATTTTGTTCATATTCTCCCTTAATTTTACTTTCATGTTTTATACGAGTAAGTATTTTGAGAATTTCGTGTTACTCCATCGGAAAGAACTTTAGGTGTCAACCTGTTTGATCAATATTCTTATATCTTCTAGCTTCTACTTTTCATTCGGAATCTAATCTTACTACGGACGTGTATGTAGAGAGGCGATTGCAAACATTAAGCTAAAAAGAAAGAAAAAAAAAACGAAATTCATGTGCTGCATGTTGTGTGTTTCAAAGTCAAATAACGTCAAGCAAAGCTTATTTATGTGGGTTTTCGCAGCAAAGGTTCCTAGTTTAGCGAGGAGTAAATAATATTTTAAATTCCTTTTATCGGAAGGATTTTTTAAATATCCTAACTATATAAGAAAAGGGGGTTGACGGTAGTGTTTATGTGCTTATTTTCTAGAAGTTTCCATGTGGTAGAGCAATAGAGGCGGTAACAAAAATGAAATATTTTTTGTTATTATTTTTTCATGTTTTATAAGGATTCCATGTTATTAAAAAATTAATTCAGAAATTAAAACACAAGTTTTTCTTGTCTATTTGGGACACTACGGGCGGCTACAACAATCTTTGACCTTCTAGGATACTAATTTAAGCTATAAAGGGTTTTAAAACAAGGAAGACACTTATTTTGGGTTATTTAAGTTGTTTCATGTTGAAATATGATAGTATTTAGGTTTTGTGTTTTTTTTTTTATTATTGTTTTTCATTAATTTTGGACTTGTTTAATTTTAGTTTGGGTTTTATTTTTAAATTGGATTCATGGCAGCCCATATATTAGTCATTTTTTAGGACTTGTTAAATATTTTGAGTTTTAGTTTTAGTTGGGTTTTGTTTTGGGCCTTTAGTTTATAATCCGAAGAGGGTTTATTATTGTTATTTGATGAGACTATGTTGGTATCATTGTTTATATGCTACAAATTTTTTAGTATTGTTATTTTGTGATAATACGTAGCAACTGTAGTAACGGTGGCTACGATTATAATATGGTCTTGATACTTAGTCGCCATAAAATTTTAGTAGCTAAGGATATAACATAAATTGGGTATTTAGTTCCCGAAAAAGGGTAAGTAAGGACTTAGTATAAAGGGATACTTAGTCACCATGGAATTGCATGGAATTGGTGACTAAGGAATGGATTATAATTTGATTTTGACTACATGATGTCCTAATAAATTAAATTTGTGGCGCTCAAAGAGTAACTAGTGGCATCCTATTAGTTATTTCATGGTTCACCTTAAAGAAAGAGATAGACATAAAGAGAAAAAAGAAAGTAAAACCTATGACTCCATATCAAAAATTATAAGAATACATCCACCAAACATTTCTCTCTCCTAGTTGTATCAATTTTTTTCTTTAAAGTGAACACAAGAAGTAACTAATAGGATACCACTAGTTACTTTCTAAGTACCATAAAATTTCTCGTCCTAATCAAGAGTAATAAACGGATATATGTTTTGTATAACATAAACTATATGAAGGTATTTGAGTAATCAAGAGATGGTTCATCACACTAGGTGAATTAAGAAGCTAGCACTTCAAAGTATAATTTTTTTTTCTAAAAGAGTTTACGAGATTTCTAACTAATAATTCGTGTGGATTACCATTAGAAGCCGAACACTTGGACAACTTATGGTTTGCGACAACTCAGCTTTGATGTAATTATTCAAAGTTGAAAAGAATATATAATATTTAAGTAAACTTCATTTATAAACCCTGCACTCTATATTTATCTAATAAAATCCTTAAAACATTCAAATTTTTTTTTTTTTTTACCATTTCCCAACAGCTAAAGTTAAGAGTTTCTTTTTTATGCGGACAGACCTCAGCGCCTTTTTGTTTCCCATTACACCCACTAAAAATATCATCATGGTTTTGCTGTCTTCGCAAGCAAACCAGTTACTTACAGAGATCAGGTAATGTATAACAATTGATCGTCATGATTAATATCTTTTCATATTAGTATTCGTCACCTCTCAAAGTAATTAGATAATGTATAACTAGCAAAGGTTTTAGCTGTTGGATACCTCGCAATACCTTTTCTTGACAAAGATTAGCTATTGGCTTTAAATTAAATTGCATACAACACCTTTTCTTGGCTAGCTTGCTACTATATATATATGGTTTTGCATACAACACCCAACTGTCCCAACAGACACCATCAACATCCTCTTAAAAGCTGGCCGCTTCTTATCCTTTATCCGCCTGATGAAAGCTACCTATGTGGATACCCAGTTATTCTCCCAGCTTAACAGCTCAACCGATGGCATAACCATCTTTGCACCAAATGATAATGCATTTTCAGGCCAAGTTGCTGGAGTTGTAGGCTCCTTAAACGATAGAGAAAAGCTCGAGTTTGTGCAATTTCACATACTACTGAGATTTCTTTCAACTTTCGATTTCCAGACTCTAAGTAACCCTGTAAAAACACTAGCAGGATCAGATAGTAAGTTCCCACTCACGATAAGCACCAGTGATAATTCAGTGAAAATAAGTTCAGGGCTAACCAAAACAAGCATATCAAATACTATATACACGAACAAACAGGTTGCTATTTATGAGGTCGACAAAGTGCTAGTTCCTAAAGATCTTTTTCCACCGGCTCCTCCAGCTCCAGCACCAGCACCAGCAAAGCCTGTTGCAGAGTCTCTTGTTGCTCCAAAGGATGCTTCTAACGGGGTAATTGTTGTTTGCATCATAATCTTATACTTTTTGGGGTTGCCATGTATATAGCTGCTCTGGTGTTTACCTTGTGACATATCAATTAATGGTGTGTGAGAGTGAGACATTGTTGATCGGTCGAGCTGAATTTAAATGTATGCCTGTGCTGATCATCAACATGGTGACACCTTTCCAATAATTGTCATTTTTGTGATTCGAGCTGAATTTGAACGTACGTGAAGATTCCACACACACACACACACACACATATATATGATAGAAAAACCCATGGATCGTTAATTTGTATCATATGTGTTGGAATTACTATCACATCCTTTTCTTTTAAATTCTTTATAAATAGTGGGTTTTCCTTTAAAAAAATCTTTCAAAATAGTTTGATGACGAATGATAGGGAGATTACCCCAAATATTCGATAAACTTTTTTTATTTCTTTTCTTAAGATTACCCAAAACAGTTTTAATGATAGTGATCAACAAACCAAATACTAACGTGATAGAAGTAAAAAAATATGTAACCCCTTTTAGTTGTTTTACTCGCTAAATGAACCGCGATCCATAACCCACAAGGTTAAATTTTTTTATAATATAAAAAAATTGATGTTTAAGCACTACTAGTATGTTTTAAATATGGATAATTATGACACTATTTTAATAAATCATGAATCATCTCATAATAAACATTGTTTTTCCCTTTTTAATTAACTTTTTTTAATTATTATTATTATTATTATTATTATTATTATTATTATTAAGAAAAAGATTGGTTGAGAAAAAGTTGTCAATTAACAATGCTAACAACATATTTATATTTCCAATCCTAGTCATGTGTGTTTGGTATTATGGTGTATGGTGTTTTTCAAACGTGTTTTTCTCATAAAAATACATAAAAATAATATTTTTTTATGTTTTTTTATTTTTGACATCAGCACATCAAAATAATTGAAAACACTAAAAAAACATAAATATAATACTTTTCTAGTAAAATGTATTTTTAAAACACATTCAAAAGCAGAAACTATTATACTCTTAAACAACCAAACCTTAAAATGATGAGGATATACAAAGTATAGATTGATTTTTACTAAAAACTAAGGTTTTCTTTGCTAACAGAGTATATTTAAACGTTAGAGATTAAAATCAATATTTGTTAAAAAATATTTTTAAAGCCTAGCATAGAAACTTTTCTTTTAAACAAAACTCAAATACCCAAAGTCTCCTCTCTCTTTTTCTCCTTTTCTTCAAATCTTAAGATAACATTTAGCTATTATCCTGAGACAGAAAGATAGTGGATGTAGAGAAGATAGAATTGTGTCTGGTAGGCTATACAAGATAGAATGATTGTCTTTATATCTTATTTGATTATGGTGGACAATATAAAATAAAATATAATAAATTCTATTTTACCTTTAATATTTATTGTTATCAAATTTACATATTAAAAAAATTATTCAATATTTTATTTTTTACTTTAGTTTATATCAAGTGTTAAAATTAATAATATTATAATAATTCTAATTATAAAATCAGGACTGACTTGACGGGTTGATCTGGGGCCTGAACTAGTTCGAGTTTAAGAAACAATAACGAAAGGATTGACTCGACCTGACCTAGTCAAAAACCCAAGTCAACTCGGGATTAAACACGAGTCAAAAACCCGTTGAATTTTATAAAAAAAATTTGAAATTTTGGGGTAGTCGAGTTGACCCTCCCGACCCATGACCTGAACCTTACTCTGAGTCGACTCTTGAGTCGGGTTTTAAAACTATAATAATAACTATTTTATTCATACATTCACCCGTGTCTACCCGTGTTGACCCTTCAAACTTATGACTTGGGCCTAACCTAAGTCAACTCCCGAGTCGGGTTTTAAAAATATAATAACAACAATTATAATAATTTTTATCCTTATATTGACCCGGGTCAACCCAGGTTGACCCTCGTAATTTGTAATCAGGGCCTTACCTTGAGTTAACCCCAAATCAAGTTTTAAAACTATGATAATAACCATTTTTATTTTATGTTGACTCAAATCAACTCGAGTTGATCCTTCTAACACAGAACCTGGGTTTTACCTCTGGTCGACCCTCAAGTTGGATTTTAAATCTATGATAATAACCATTTTTTCATATATTGACCCGGGTCAATGGTCAACCTCACTCATGACTCGAGTCTTGTCTCGGATCGACCTTCAAATTGAGTTTTAAAACTATAATAATAATCTTTTTTATTCTTATACTGACTTGGGTCAACTCGACCTATGACCCGGGCCTCGACTAGTGACTCGAGCTTTGCCCTGAATCAACCCCTGAGTTAGGTCGTAAAACTATGATAATAATCATTTTTATTCTTACATGTCTTTATTGTATAATTTTGAAATTGAAAGTTTTTTACAATGATATTTTAGGAATAAAAAATAATAAATATTGTCTCTGAAGATCTGTCCCCTTTGTACCTCATGTTTAGAAATGCAAAAAATCATTCTAAAATTATCCCAGAGACGTTTATTTTTATGTTTTTGTCTCTATCTCTTTTAACAAAATATATCTTTATCTACATTACCTCTATCCTTTCTATTTAAAAATAGTAATTAATCACTACCTAATAAAACAACCCATTAGAATAAAAAAAAACTCATAAATTTGTCGTCTTGGTTGAAATTGTGTTGACGGGCCCTGTTTTTTCCATCCAACGCAACATCTTTCTCATTAGTTTTTCCATTGAACAATTCAACGAGTGTTCATAGAGCTTGATTAAATTGATTAGGTCTTTCTTTATCCAAGTTTCAATATAATTTTGTGGTCTCATGAAATTTTGATCTAAGAAAACTAAGCACTACCAAATCTCAAAATGGGTTTGTGTGGTGGTGATTTTGAATTATATGAATTCTAGTTTGGTTGAAATGGTGCATATGTTGTTAAAATGCTCTAGAATAACAACAAATAATCTTGAATCTTACCAAACTAATTTTTTTTATCTATCTTATAGTTATAAACAAATGCTTTAGAAAGCTAAAAGAATAAACTAGTTCTTTTTCTAACATTTTGTTGTTCCTGAAGTGTTTGAAAAAATACAGAGTCTTTTGTATATCAGGGATCAGGATTTGATGCTTTATAACAAAAATTTCTAGAATATGAAATGATGGTGAGATCAGAAGTAAACCAACTTCTTCAGTGAGCTAAAAATAGCATCTAAGGACTTATTTCATTGAATAAAGAAAAAAAACTCTCTACAGAAAGATCGTAAGCATACACAGAAAAGATATATTTTACTAGGGGAGAAGTCATGAAGAAATAATAGGGAGAACTTTAGACTTTTGTGGAATAGAATAGTTTGGAAATGAAAAATTTTAAATTTGAGTTATAAAGAGAAAAAATATATATGTATTGTCACTAATAGAAAAATGACATTTCTATAATCATCAAAAAGATAGTAAGAGAAGATCTTACATTTCAAACTAAGTAAAGTTCCTATAGAAACTAAACTAGAGAAAGTAAGAGAAGATCTTACATTTCAAACTAGCAAACTTATGTAGGCATATAGAACCATAAAGTCTCTTAAAAATAATTGCCTAAAGTAGAGACTAATGGTCCCTTCTTGATTAAGCAAAACAATCATGTCTTGAACAATAAAATCAATTTAAAAAATGAGCTAAAAAAGCTAACAAAAAAAGTTAAGTCCTAGATTAATGATCTAGCAACTCTATTATCAAATATAAAATCACTAAAGGATTTATTTCCAAATACATCAATCGATATTTCTATGTAGAAGGTGAAGAGAGGATTGTTGGACATAATATTTTTAAGCTTAATTCTAAATTTAACACATGCAAGGATGAGTTAGTTAGAATTAGTGACAACTTAAAAAGTAGGTTCATGGAACTTAGGCATTACATTAGTAATCATCAAATTGTTATATATATATATATATATATATATATATATATTGTTCTTTGAGACATAAATGTCTAATTTGTTACCACAAAATATAAAGCACTAAAGATTATCTTGTGATAGAGGAAGCACTAATTTTTGACCACCTAATTTCCTTTGATAACTTGAGAAATTAGTTTAGATATGTCAATAATCATTTAATCAGAATTGCATGCTAAAGTGTATGTTTATATATAATTGTTATGTATGATTTGATAAGCATGCCAAAGAATGATTATAGGCATGTTAAGAATAAAGCAAATCCCTTCTTAATGTAAATGAAATACATGTTAAAAATATCATTTGTTACCTTCTAATTTTATAAGTATAAAATGAAGTTCTATATATGGTTAAGTAGTTAGTAAATATTTTAGAAACCTAAATTACCTCGCTATAATCTCTGAAACACCATAAAATAAATAAGAAGACAAAAAATCAAATTGGATCTAAAAAAATTGTACAGTTTTCAACCTCTTTTTTTCGACATGATTGGTGGGGAAAACCATCACCTTTGCACTCCTCTTTCCAAGACAAGCTCATAACATCAAATTTGGCTTCTTTTTTTTTTTAGCCAGAATGTGGTCAATAAAAAAATTTCTCTCTTCATCATTTTTTGATGACTTTTTCTCTCTTTTCTTAGAGTTTAAGGACTAAAAAGCAATAAAAATAAAGTTTAAGAATCAAAACAAAATACCTCAAAATTCCAAGGACCGAGTTGTAAGAAAAAAAAATCAAGGATTGAAGTTAACTCTTTTTCATGTAAGTGTAGCACTACACTAATGTGAATAATATGCTTATATCATAAGCAAGTGTGAAACCCTTTTTAATCATTTTATAGTAAGATATTAAAAAAATTAAAACTGGATGTTGAATATTAGAGAATATGATGTGATAAAAATAAAGTATGCACATATATCATACATTTTCTTTTTGCTTTATTATTATTATTATTATTATTATTATTATTATTATTTATTTGAATTATTTAAAAAAAGATTTTATAGGACTACGAGACCAAGCTTGCATACTTTGCCTCGAAAAAGGAAAGGACAAGTATGAGTGGGGACTCGACCCAGCATATATGAGCTAGGCCAGACCCACATGCTTGTACCCTTTTATATGGAGTGGGCAACACGTCATCCATTTAATGTAAATAAAATTTGCAGCATAGATTAAATATTTTTTACCTTCAAAACTCATTTTTTTAGTTCATTTTGACTAGAAAACACGTCTAAAATATTTCAAAACCTAAATTACCTCATCTCAAACCTCCAAATACCATAAAATAACTAAGAAAATCAAAATTCAAACCAGATTTAAAAAATACTTATGAGTTTTGACTTTTTTTTTTGACATGGTTGGTAGGCAAAACCATCCCCGTTGAATTTCTCTTTTCAAGATAAACTCATTAATAATAAGTTTGGTTTTTTTTTTACCAGAATACGGTTCACAAAAAATTCTCTTCGTCATTTTTCGATGACATTTTCTCTCTGTTATTGGAATTCAAGGACTAAAAAGTGTTAAATATAAATTTTGAGGATCAAAATAAAAAACTTTAAAATTTCAAGGACCAAGTTGCAAGAAAGCAAAAAATCAACATCTCAAGTTAATTCTTTTTCACGTCGTTACAGTGACGTAAATAGTGGGTCTATATCAGAAGCAAGCATGAAACCTGTTTTAATCAGTCTATAGTATGATATTAAGAAATTTTAAAAGTGAAGAATTGTTATTGGAGAATATGACGTGATAAAAATAAAGTATACACATATATCATCCGTTTGCTTTCTTTTATTATTATTATTATTATTATTATTATTATTATTCGAAAAAGGTTTATATATATAAACACTAGCGGTTATATTTGTAGTTCGTTGGCGGGTCGTGCTCCCGTCACCCGGAATATGGTAAAACGGTCCCGGAAAAATTCCTAGTTTGTCTGGTTTTTGCTAGCACACGAAATCCAATTTCTTAATCTGTTATCACCAGCAAGCAATTGATAATTTCCTAAATATTCACATCTGCTCCAAAAAAACCTAAATAGAAATTCTGGATTTCTTTGTTTTTTTAGAAAAGGTATATTCCTTTCCTTAAAAAAAAAATTAAATGTTGTTCGGTATTTTTTTTAGTTGTTCATGTGTTACAGACGCGTGCTTAGCAGCACATATATGAATATGAATTCGTAAAAAACAGATAAATATTTGTCGTCTGGTTCTATAATTAATCTGTACTTCTTCTATCTGCTGCTGCTGTTGTTTTCACTCGGAAAAAAGAAGAAGATTTCTCGAATCCTCAGACACAGACAGAGAGAGTGAAGTCCTTCTGAACTCCCTACCACCGCAGGTTCATTCTTCTTCTTCATCTCCAGATCCTTCTCAATCAAACCTTAATTTCTGTTTTTATTTTTTGGAGGTAATTGTCAGCTTAATTATTTAATATCATTCAATTTCTCTTGCTTTTAAGTTCACTACTCGCTATGGAAATATTCTTGAAAGTTTTTTTTTTATTATTCTTTCTTTTCTTTTGTCTTCTTGAGTCAGTGTTTTAAGTGATTTAAAAAATGAAACATGTGTTATATGAGTTGTTTTGTTTTGATGTTCCTACGAAAACAAATAAATTATGGAGTCTTGTTTTGTTTTGGTTGGGTGATTGCCAAGGTACCAGGTAGAAATGGCGACTGGGGCTGTACCGGCATCATTTTCAGGGTTGAAGATGAGGGAATCAAGCTTAGGGTTTGGAAAAAGCGTGGATTTCGTGAGAATTTGTGATATAAAGAGGATCAAATCCTGTAGAACAAGAATTTCAATGATTCAAAACTCTAATACTGGTCCTGGGATTGTTGAGCTTCAACCTGCATCAGAAGCGAGCCCTCTATTAGGTACCACAACAAACCATACCCTATGATCAGAAGTGATGAGTTGAGGCATGTGTGCTTGTTTTTAATGTCATTGTTGATCAAATACGATCGGTGCTAAAGATACATGTGCTCAGAAAACACGAAGAACAGATTTATTTGTATTTCTATGTGCTAAACTTATTTGGGCAAAATTTAATGTTTTTCTTACATATCTGAGGCATATTGTTTCTTTGAATGCAGTCCCAAGAAAAAAGTATTGTGAATCTATAAACAAGACTGTCAGAAGGAAAACACGCACTGTAATGGTGGGAAATGTGCCTCTTGGTAGTGAGCATCCTGTAAGGGTTCAAACTATGACCACAACTGACACCAAGGATGTTGCTGCGACAGTTGAACAGGTTCTTTTGACTTTTCTTGCATTTCAGCTCTTTCTAATTGAACCATTGGTGCTTGATTGCTCTTCCAGCGTAGCAAGAGATTAGACCAACCATGGTAACTCTTCCTATTTCAACATCTGCTTAAAGGACTGGCATTGGATTCTCTCCTTGACTGAATTTAAAAAAAAAAAGAAAAAAAAATATCTCTTGTTAACTCATGGTTTAATATACGAATAACTGGAGTCTCTTGCAAACCCATGGTTCAGTAAACAAAAAGGAGGAGGACGAGGAGAAGAAATCTCTTGTAAAATCATGGCTTAATATACAAATAACTGGAGTCTTTTGTGAACCCATGGTTTAGTAAACAAATAACTGTGATCATTTGTATGGAGACCCATCTTGATGATGATATGTTGACTGGATCTGGTATTGATCAAGTCTGGTTTCACTGCTAGTCTGTTAAAAACAGTTTCTAATTGATTTCTCATCACAGTTCATTTTGATGAAAGTCCTCAGTCTTCTTATTGATTGGGCCTGTCTGTCAGAACTACTTTCTTTTTTCTCGGCAGTTACATTAACTGCTGTTTATTTGGGTAGGTGATGAGAATAGCAGACAAGGGAGCAGATATAGTTCGGATAACTGTTCAAGGGAAGAGAGAAGCCGATGCCTGTTTTGAAATCAAAAACTCTCTTGTGCAGAAAAAGTAGGCTCTTTTTCTTTTCGAATAAATAAAAGGAGGTCTGATTGATTATAAGAAACCTTCGATCCCTTTTTTTTATGCGGAGCAACCTTGTCTCTAACTGTTGTATTTATGCAGTTACAATATACCTCTGGTTGCGGATATTCATTTCGCTCCATCTGTTGCATTGCGAGTAGCTGAATGCTTTGACAAGATTCGTGTCAACCCAGGAAATTTTGGTAAGCCACAAGGGCCTTGTTCCATTCTTCTTTAGGTAATGAACACAACTGATAGGCGGTTTAGTTTGAGAAGCTAGAGTACAATGAGATGGTTCATTGCAGCTGATAGGCGGGCTCAATTTGAGAAGCTAGAGTACACAGAAGATGACTATGAGAAAGAACTTGAGCACATTGAGAAGGTCAGAACACTCCTCTATCAAAATGGTCACCCATAAAAAGTTCTCAATAAGAAGCATGAATATGCAGAACACTCTTCTGTGTTAACTGAATCGTAAACATTAAGCTGTAAAGACGGGAATCGTCAGTTTTAAGTATTGAATATAAGCATGTACATAATTACCTTTATTTACTTATATTGACCTGAGGTTTTGATTTCTATTTTTTACTATGCCAGGTTTTTACTCCATTGGTTGAGAAATGTAAGAAGTATGGAAGGGCAATGCGTATTGGAACAAACCATGGGAGTCTTTCAGATCGTATAATGAGCTACTATGGAGATTCTCCTAGGGGAATGGTGAAAAATTATTTTCTCCCATAATGTTTAGCGATTTTCTTCTTTCTGTTGTACTTCTAGACGCAGTAGCATCATATCATATGGCTTTTATCAAACAGGTTGAATCTGCATTTGAGTTTGCTAGGATATGTCGGAAGTTGGACTTCCATAATTTTGTCTTTTCGATGAAAGCAAGCAACCCAGTTGTCATGGTCCAGGCATACCGTCTACTTGTAGCGGAAATGTATGTTCAAGGTTGGGATTATCCATTACACTTGGGCGTCACTGAAGCTGGAGAAGGTGAAGATGGGCGGATGAAATCTGCAATTGGCATTGGGACTCTTCTTCAGGTAACCTTAGAACACAAATTGGAAGCTCTAAAAAAATGGAGGATCCTTTAGAATCCTGATGATATGTTTTTCTGATGAATCCTGCAATTTTGAACTTTCACTTTCATATCGTTTAAAACGCATCAGTCTGTAGCTTATTTTTAGAAGGAAATTTATGTGGTGAAATGTGCATTCCATTTGTGTGATCTTGCTCTTCCATCAAAATTGATTTCTTCATAGTTAAATATCATCACTGGGACAACATTATATGTAGTGTGGTCACTGTAGAAGTCAGGAACTCTGTTGGATGTGCAGGATGGTTTGGGTGATACAATTAGGGTTTCACTTACAGAACCACCAGAAGAGGAGATAGATCCCTGCAGAAGGTTGGCCAATCTTGGTATGAGAGCAGCCGAAATTCAGCAAGGAGTGGTAGGTTATATGGTGCACTTCATCAAATTAACACAATTGTGCTCTGTAAAAATTCTGCAATTTATGCAATCTTATTAGTTGACTTTTGGAGGAATTTTTAAACCAGGCACCATTTGAGGAAAAGCACAGGCATTACTTTGATTTCCAGCGCCGATCTGGTCAATTACCAGTGCAAAAAGAGGTTGTCCTTCAACTTCTATGGATATTTGAGCATTTGTTAGCTCATTTCTTTGATCATGATTTTGCAAATTGAGAGTTGATTGTTCACGTAATTACAGGGTGAGGAGGTGGATTATAGAGGTGTCCTGCACCGTGATGGCTCCGTGCTCATGTCAGTCTCTTTAGATCAGTTGAAGGTAACCACTTAGTATTACTCTTACCTTATATTTCCTTTCACTATTGTCCCCTAATTTTACTTTTCTAACTTGGAGGGAAGCATATGATGGATTTTATTGAAAATTTTCTCCTTCCAGGCACCTGAACTTCTCTATAAGTCACTTGCAGCAAAGATTGTTGTTGGGATGCCTTTTAAGGTCTCTTCTGACCTAATTCTGTTGCATTGAAAGAGTAATGGCTTGAAGATGATTTCTGAATCCATCACTGTTTTTATTGACACAAAAATTTGCATCTAGGATCTGGCAACAGTTGACTCAATATTTTTGAGAGAGCTCCCACCAGTGGATGATAATGATGCTGTAAGAACCCTAACTGTCTCTTGCTTCATTTGATTGGGAAAAGCAACCCCCCCAAAAAAATAAATAAATAAATATCAGCGTTGACTTGTTATGCCTCGTTTTAGAGTTAGACAAATTTACTAAAGAATCAGAATAACTAGATGTTTATACTCTGTATCATGACTAGCGGCTAGCTCTCAAAAGGTTGATAGAAGTTAGTATGGGAGTAATAGCTCCTTTATCAGAGCAGCTAATGAAGCCATTACCCAATGCCATGGTTCTTGTCAACCTTAAGGAGTTGTCTACTGGTGCATACAAGCTTTTGCCAGAAGGTACCACTTTTAAAAAATTGTCATGTTTTGGTGGGTTCTTTTGCTCAATGTCGTCATTTCTTCTATTTTCTGTGCTGAATTGTATCGAGAACTTTGAGTCATTCAATTTTTACCTCTCAGGTACACGCTTGGTTGTGTCTTTACGTGGCGATGAGCCCTGTGAAGAATTGGAAATTCTCGAACATGTTGATGCCACAATGATTCTTCATGTTCTACCCCTTTCAGAGGATAAGATTGGCAGAGTGCATGCAGCAAGGAGGTATTTCTGCTACTCACTTGAATTTTTATAATATGGTCATTAATTGAAAAGGTAATACCAAACCATCAGTACATCCACATGTAGATAATGTATGCCTGAGAAAAGTCTTTCTTTTTCAAACCATTTTGTTGTTGATTGTTTCAAGCTTCAACTACTATGGCCTGTTAGGCATTTTTGTCAGGAGTGTTAACTATACTGCTGAGTAGACCCATACTAATGCCTAGGGTGTACCTAGTGACTCAACATGATAAAAATGAGTCGTCTATTAATTCTTCATTTGTTTTTTGTGTTATTTCCTATCTGCAACAGGGTTTTTCGCTGTCTTGTGAGCACTCCCTTGGTCTTGACAGTTCGAACTCTATTCTGGCTGCAGATTATTTGAGTATCTTGCGGACAAGGCTTTGAGTGTCCCTGTGATTCACCATATTCAGTTTCCAAAAGGGGTTCGCAGGTGATCATGAAACTTGTAATATTCATTGAATGCGATGCATGTATCAGTTGTTTCAGCTTATACTATTTTCTCCTCTTTGCAGGGATGACCTGGTCATTGGTGCTGGTACAGATGCTGGAGCTCTTTTAGTAGATGGTCTAGGAGATGGTGTCCTTATTGAAGCCCCAGACCAGGATTTTGATTTTCTCAGGAATACATCTTTCAACTTACTACAAGGTTGCAGAATGAGAAATACAAAGACGGTATGAAGTTTGTTTTCAAAATGAAAAGAAAAGAAAAAACATAAAAAAAACATGAGTTGACGCACTTAGAGATTAAGGTCTTCATTAATTACTAGAAATGCTGAAATCTCATCAGGAATATGTCTCATGCCCTTCATGCGGAAGAACTTTGTTTGATCTTCAAGAGATAAGTGCAGAAATACGAGAAAAGACATCACACTTGCCTGGTGTCTCGGTGATCCCCTAATACTTTTGCATTATCATTCGATTTAATGTTATTTAGCCTTGTCATTTTCCAGTAAAAAATGTAATTTGTCTTCATACATTTCCTTTCATAGATCGCAATCATGGGTTGCATTGTGAATGGCCCTGGGGAGATGGCTGATGCAGATTTTGGGTACGTCGGTGGTGCTCCTGGAAAGATTGACCTTTATGTTGGAAAGGTAATGAATATTGTTCGTACTAATAATGCTCTTTAGTTTATGTTTCAGTGACTGTTTAGGCTCTCCAATTATTCCTTGGCCGATTTATATTAGGATATGAGGATGAATTTAGAGTAGACATGCTCACGGAGAGATTTAGGGAGTATGTCGTTTATTGTTTATCATCTTCAACGAGTGATTGATGGGTGGGTGAGATTGATGGTAAGTTGGAATCTGTTGTGTCAGACGGTGGTAAAGCGTGGAATTGAAATGGGGCATGCCACCGCCGCCTTGATCCAGCTGATTAAAGATAACGGCCGCTGGGTAGATCCTCCTGCTGAAGGGTAAACTGATAGATAGTTCCAGTTCCACAATCTTAGAATAAACTAAGGCAGAAATCCATGATACAGCACAACAGTCAATCACTACAGCGGAAAATATACCTGTCAACGTAATTTATTTATGTTGTATCCCATCCTCAATCTGTACTGCATTCTCTCTCTCTCAACAATTACATGATTCCTCAGTATAGTAAGCATATCACTTATTAAATCTTTCTATTACATCCCATTCAATAACTTACCTTTTATAATATAATTTATATAATATTCTAATATATTTTTAAACAGACTTCTTAAGTGAAAAACTCAAGAAAATTTTTAATTTTTATTAAATAAAAGAAAATAATAAGATTTAACTTATTATTACTTGATTAACAAGATTTTACTTAAGATTTTGATATTTAATTTAATAATTTAAATTGTTAAGTAAATTTTAAAATATAATTTTTTTATTATGCTATCTTAAGTGAAAATCTTACAAATTAAAATTGATTGAAAAGACTTATATTATTTTATATTTTAATTTTTATCAAATAATATCTCAATGATTTAAATTTTACAAGTTAATAAAATATAGTTTATCAAATTTTTATTTTTATTTACGGTAAAAAACAAATCCTAAATCTAGACTGTATATTAAGATAATGAAATGAAGATGAGATTATGCTTAATTTTTTATGCTAAAATTATGACTACACGAGGAAAAGGAGAAGGGAAAATAAATCTAGAAAAGGGTAGTGAATGAAATATATATATATATATATATATATATATATATATTTGGAATTTTGAATCTTTGATCATTGTATATTTATAAAAAAAATATTTTCTTTTTTTTTTGCATTAATATATTTAAAAAATTCATTTTTTTCCCTTCAGTTTAATTTTTCTTATTAAACGTACAATTTTTTTTTGGTCACCTAAATAATGGTATCCCTTCAGTTGGAAAAGAAAACAAAGAAATATATCGCATTAACATAAACGTACAATTTTTTTTTTTGGTCACCTAAATAATGATTAAAATGGAAACGTCGTCGTATGCAGATATCTTGAGTGCAAAAAAATAAAATAAAATAAAATTCAAAGAAGCTCTCTTCTAGCAGCATAACCATAAGCAGACCTTCGAATATTATCCTGTCTCTTCTTATAAACCAATCCTCCAAATCCAACCAAACAAGCTGCCCCTATAACTGCTGCTGCTATCCCCGCCTTCTTCCCTCCACTCATTCCCTCAGACTCTTCTTCTTCATCGCCTTCACTTCCTGCTTTCACATTTATATCGCTCGCCACCGACGGATCCGGATCTGGAACATTCTCAGCCGGTGCGGGCACATGAGCCGTCAGATCTGAAGGAGGTGATGCTGGTGGGGATGCCAATGCCGTCGGTGAGGGAGATCCGGTTTCTGGTGAGAGAGAGGGGGGTTGAAGAGTAGGAGGAGAAGATAGTAATGGTGAATCGGATTGTTGAGGAGATGGAGATGGTGATTGTTCAGGAGGTGTATCCGTGGAGGAGGAGAATCGTAATAACAAGAAGAAGGCTAAAAGAGCGTAAACAATTGGTGTTCTTCTAATGGTGGTGGTAGTAGCCATGATTGAATCCAAACGGCGAGACTCAGAGAGAGAGGGGGGGGGGGGATACTTACTTTTGGTACTTGTGTGTGTGAAGTGTAGCAGTAAATATGGATCTATCTGATAGGGTAAGGAAGTCTAAGGTGACGGTTTTTGAGACGAGAGAGAGAGAGAGATCCTCAACCTCAAGCCTCAAGGAAGTAGAGTCTGGTTCGTGTGTGTTTAAACTGTAAAGAGCTCAAATCTTTTGTACCTCCCTCTACTTTTTAATTGTTTTTTAATCTTGTCCTTGTACTTTAATTTCTTTTAAGTTCTTCCTTTTATCGGATAGTCCCGGTATTTTTCCTTTATTACTCACCCAGGCAAAACAATTTGGTAAATTAGCATTGCGGAAAAAAGTATTAGGAAACAGTAAAATTTAGTCAGAGACACGGGACTCGTTTGCGTCATTTGCGGAGAAAACTCGTTTGCGTCTTTGACTTAAACACACGAATGACATTTGAGATTCACGTCTTTAATTTAAATATGCTCTGAGCTAATATAACCTTAAATTAACTCTAATAACCCTGAATTAACCTTAAATACAAATCTCAAACTCCTAATCCCTGACTATAAACACTAACTCTAATTTCTAACCATAAACCCTAAATTCTTGAATCCAAACCCAAAATCCATAATCTCTAATCTTAAACTATAAACTCTTAAATTCAAACTTCAAAGTCATAATTCCCAACAATAAACTATAAACTCTTAATTCCAAAATCTAAACTCATAATCTCTAACCTGAAATTTTTAAATCTAAACCTCAAATTCTAAATACAAACTTGTAATTCTTAAATGCTACTAATACTAAATTCAAACCCCAAAAACACAAAGAGTAAAAATAGACAGGATATTGTTAGGTTTAAAAAATCATAAAAAGCAACATTAAAATTTGTTTACATTGATGTAATATTTAACTTGTTTTCATTCGTTTATTATAATGTTAGTTAATTGATTTATAATGTTAGTTAATTGATCTTTGTAATAACACAACATAACAATGTGACATATTCGTTCATTTGTAAATGTCGCCATATTAATTAACCTATAAACTTTTGTTTTGCAATTATAAACAACTTGTTATCATTGATCGCATGTTCACTTGTAAATTTATGATTTTATATTCTACCTAATTATCGAAAATAAATTTGAATGTTTATAATATGAAAGATAATATTAAAATCTCAACTTGACAAGTCCAAAACAATTATAAAAGAATAATAAAACACAAATGCATAACTAAGAGCTAATTTGGTATTGTGTCAATAATTGCTTTTCAAAATAATTTTTATTTAGAAATGCATCGAAATACTTTTATTTTAAAAAAATATATATTTTTAACATTAGTGCATCAAAACGATCTAAAAACACAAAAAAAAAAATCAATTTGAAACAAAGAAAATTAAATTAAATTAAATTTTAAAAAAATGCTTTTGAAATACAAAAATAAACAGACTCTAAGAAAATAACACAACATAATTCTATTGTACATATATCATAGTCTATCTATGTCCACGATGATGAGCCAATGGGTCAGCTTTATCAATAGCATGACTTCTTAGTGTTTGAGTCGTCTCATACACCGACACAACATCATCTCTCCAAGCATCTGAAATGTAGTGCGACATGAGTCAAACTAACAAGATGCATAATAATGAGCAAGTGTGTTATCTTCAATTTCACAAAGACCACTAACAGTTTCTCGATCATCTTGTAGCAAATTGTCAACCAGATTTTCAGCAAATATATTTATTAATCCATAAATAAAACACATTTAGCGTCACATATTAATTACAAAATGTATGAAGTACTCGCAACATTTTTAATCCATGGTGCATATGACTCATACTCGCATAAAGGAACTTGCACCGAGTTTGGTGTGATGATATGTTGCATTATACACCAATAGCACTCCATGTATTCATCATCTGAAATAAAAGATTACACCTCTATAAAGATATCATCTCTTCGTGCATCCCACTGCACTATGTAATGGAGATTATGGGTCATCCAATTATAATCATCATGTTTATCCCGTCAACTAATAGCATTTGATGCGTCGCTTGTATCTATACCAATAACATTATACGATTCAGGCAAGCAACTCAACATGCTAAAAAAAGATGAGTGAGACCATTATTGTCCATATATCGACATTCATAACATCAATTGCATGGAAACCATACTCAATTGCATCAATTAAAACCTAAATTAGCTCAATTATCTCAATTCCAATAAAATATCCAATTACGATAATTTATCCCAAAACTTAACACAAAACCTAATTGCCATTATTTCGACATTCATAACACTGCTTGCATGAAAACATGCTTAATTACATCAATTAAAATCTAAATTATCTTAATTCAAACAAAATATCCAATCATTCCAATTTATCCCAAAACTCAATACAAACCCTAATTTCATTATTTTACAAACCTTAAATTATCTAATTTGAACCTAATTGATTCCATAAATAACATCAATTGCATAAAAACATACCTAATTGCTTGAATCAAACTCTAAATTATCTCAATTAAAACAAAATACTCAATTATCAAACACCACACAAACAATATTAAATTAAAATTAAGAATCTCATAATTTAACAATGACAATCATAAAATTATGAGAAATGTAGTGATTTTACCTTAATTTATCGATGACTTATGGTGGTTCAATCAATGGTTATTGCAGGGAGACTGAATGAGGATATTAAGCTGACAGATTTTATTGAAAAAACACTAAAAAGATGCGAGGAGATAAGGGAAAGAAGATTTCGGTGTTTTGATAAATGATAGGTGGTTATTTTCGGTGATTTGGGGCTGGAAAGGCTAGGTGTTTTATGTTTTGATGGGTGATGAGCGGCGATTATAGGAAGAAGAAGAAAAAAAGGCTAGGTTTTTATAATAATCGAACATGCGATTCTAAATATTGATTTTGTTATGTAACAATGATTCAGAATCATGTTGTTGAATAAAACATGATTAAAAATCACGTCTTTGTTCAAGTTATACTACTTTTTAAATATTTTTTCAGCATGTATTATTTTGCCAAATTTGTACTTAAACAATGTTGTTGTGCAAAAAAAAATATCATAGTTCATCCATTAAAAATATGACCCTTCCATTACATCATTTTTTTTATTTTTAATTTGAGAAATGTGACATGTCATATACATAAAATAACATTTTTTAAAAAAATTCCCTCTCCCTTGTTTTAATTTTCATAAAACTAATGATATTACAAGTTAAATAGTTCATACACTAAAAATTTATAAATGAAGCATACATGAGATTCTCACTTGTAGATTTTAATATGTACGTGCGTGTCTATGTTGTGGAGATGGATTTGTTATTTTCAAACTTATGATGATTTTTTTGTTTATTTATCTTTATTCTAAAGAGATTAAATTTAATAAAAAAAAAAAAATAAAGGTCATTAGTCATTCGTATTACACCAAGACACATGTTATTATATATTGGAATAATGAAATGATCATTATACCTTTCTTAAACAAAATCAGTTAATTAATTATTAGGGATAATACAATCTTTTTCATATGATCCATATCATTATCATATTGATTGAGAACAAATCAGTCTTTTACATTTTAGATGCATAATAAAATGATTTAAATACCTTTAAAGAAAAAAATTTGAAATAAGGTCCGGGAGTTTTCAATCTTTCAACATTTTGATAGCATGGTAGTATGACTACATTGCTTTAAAGGCATAAATCCAAAACTGACGTCCAGTGGAATTTTAATATTTTCATCATGGTTATTTAGTCATAATCAATGTAAATGAGGGGTAATTTAGTCTTTAAAAAAATATAAATATAATTAAGAACTGAAAGCGTTTGGAGGCATGCAACGCATGCACTAGTAAATGGGAGGCGCTCGATCTTTGAACGACACATGCGGTGTCTTTTAAGGGTCAAACACCACCTTTCATGACAGTATTGAAAACATCACGACATCCTTTTCTCGGTGGTCAAGAGTGTGTACATGACAACGCAGCGGTTGAGCTCTAGGGGACCTTTTTTTCGCTTTCTCTCCACTTTCTCTCTCATTGCCTTGGGTTTCGTGCTAACTCTTTTAAAAATTAGATGTGTCTTTTCTATTTGTATTTTTATCAGTTTGAAACATATTTTTTATATTTTTATATTTTTAATTCTTTTTTTAAGTTGATTTTTATTTTCAATTCTATCCGGTAGTATTTTATTTCATTTAGTGTTTGTATCAATTTAGTCCTTATTCTTTTTATTTTTAATTTGAGAAGTGTGGCATGTCATATACACAAAATAACATTTTTTTTTAAAATTCCCTCTCTCCTGCTTTAATTTTCATAAAACTAATGATATTACAAGTTAAAGTAATTTTTTAAATTATTTTATTGATTTTTTTCAATTTCATCCCTCAACATTTTATTTCATTTAATTTTTTATCCAATTTAGTCCTAATTCTTTTGATTGCTATTATTTTATCCCTTATTTATTTATTTTTTTCCCTCATTATTTTATTTCATTTAGTTTGTAAACAAGATTTGATCATCATTCTTTTGATTGTTATTTGTTTTGTTTTTAAATAGACTTCTAACTAACTATTTCCTAGTTATTACACATGTTCTTATTCATCAATTAAACTCTTAACTACTATTGTTATTCATAACCCTATGTGACTGAATTATCAACAACTAGTTTTACTTTTCATTTGCTTCGCTTGATTGTTATTGCATATTTTTATACTGCTTGTCACTATCACTAACTTCATGTTGGATTGTAATAAATTACATGAATCTTGGATTGTCCCTCGTAGGTGTTTTTGGTTTTCCCTTTCATATTTGCTAATGCATAAGAATTTAGATAAGTCCAACAACTAGCTAGCATGCAATTGGCCATTATGTGTTTGACTTTCAGTAGTTGTATTGGTTGTGATGAACTTGGGGTTTTGTTTATTTTGGTTACCCATGATAGATGGAAGAGAAGGCTTTTGTTCCTTTCAAAAAATAATATGAAAAGCTGTGGTCTGTTTTACATGTTGATGTGCATTGCGACTTAATACAAAGTTAGTGTTTGATATTGTGGTACAAGTTGTTTTTCAAAGTGTTTTTTGCTTAGAAATACATTAAAATAATATATTTTTAAAATTATTATTTATATCAGCACATCAAAATAATATATATATATATATTAATTTAAAAAAATTATCAAACACCACCAAAGTGGTAGATTCAACTAGCAGTAATAATTGGTAATACGATCGACGCATGCATGCATGCATTATTGCATTGGAAGATTAAAG